>ERZ827168.1273-NODE-1273-length-35431-cov-5.308090_pt1 | contig 35431 bp, 19 predicted proteins | sample MGYA00519868_ERZ827168 | MGnify/ENA primary metagenome ERZ827168 (study PRJEB31778, sample SAMEA3449271) | human gut metagenome | biome: human gut; feature: human-associated habitat; material: faeces | place: United Kingdom | collected 2010/2012 ...
ATCCTGATAAGAAATAGTACTGTGTCTGCTCTGGAGTCAGGATAGATACTGGAGGCAGTACACCGAATGCATCAGCTGACAGGAAGATAACCTGCTTAGCAGCCGGAGCGTGAGATACCGGTTTAACGATATTCTCGATGTGATAGATAGGATAAGAAACACGAGTGTTCTCAGTTGTGCTCTTGTCTGTGAAGTCGATCTTACCGTTAGCGTCAACAGTTACGTTCTCGAGCAGAGCGTCGCGACGGATTGCGTTGTAGATATCCGGCTCGCTTTCCTTGTCAAGGTTGATAACCTTAGCGTAGCAACCACCTTCGAAGTTGAACACACCGTTGTCGTCCCATCCGTGCTCGTCATCACCGATAAGCAGACGTTTCGGGTCGGTAGACAGAGTTGTCTTACCTGTTCCAGACAGACCGAAGAAGATAGCTGTGTTCTCACCGTTCTTGTCGCAGTTTGCAGAGCAGTGCATAGCAGCGATGCCCTTCAGCGGCAGGAAGTAGTTCATCATAGAGAACATACCCTTCTTCATCTCACCACCATACCATGTGTTGATGATAACCTGCTCCTTAGAAGTTACGTTGAATACAACGGCTGTCTCTGAGTTCAGACCCAGTTCCTTCCAGTTCTCAACCTTAGCCTTAGAAGCGTTGTAAACAACGAAGTCCGGCTCAAAGTTTTCGAGCTCTTCCTCAGAAGGACGGATGAACATGTTCTTTACGAAGTGAGCCTGCCAAGCAACCTCCATGATGAAACGAACAGCCATACGTGTGTCTTTATTTGCACCGCAGAAGCCATCGATTACATACAGTTTCTTGTTAGAAAGCTCTTTCTTTGCGATTTCCTTAACGGCAGCCCAAGCCTCTTTAGAAGCCGGTTTGTTGTCGTTCTTATATTCGTCAGATGTCCACCATACTGTGTCCTTAGATGTCTCATCCATTACGATGAACTTATCCTTAGGTGAACGGCCGGTGTAGATACCCGTCATTACGTTTACGGCGCCAAGCTCAGTAACCTGACCTTTGTCGTAACCAGTAAGGTCACTTTTTGTCTCTTCTTCGAAGAGTACTTCATAAGAAGGATTGTAGAGAACCTCAGTTGTTCCTGTGATTCCGTACTTCTCTAAAACTGACTTATCAAATTTTGCCATTTCAATAATTATTTAGATGTGAAAAAATATCCTGTTACGTTCTTATTACAAGCGGCTTACTCTTTTAAAAGACGACGCAAAGTTATGAAAAAACTCATAAAACAACAAACTTAATTATCATAAAAAAAAGCACAATAATTCTTTTTATGTTAAAGAACAAAAAAATTTTGCCGGCACCTGCTTAATTGCAATTTGGAGTTGGCAAACTACCAAAGTTTTTTGATAATTTTGCACCGGCGGCACGACAGGTTTCACCCGTGCGGCGACACGTCCGGCACACCCCAAACAATCTTAAAGACGATATGATTCTGCCGCGGCGCCACCGTTTCCACACATTAAATTATAAATAAAACATAGAACATCATGAAGATTATCGACTTCAGCCAGACAAACTCCATCATGAACCAGTATATGGCCGAGATGCGCGACAAGGACTATCAGCACAACCGACTGCTTTTCCGCAACAACATAATGCGCATAGGCGAGCTCGAGGCCTACGAGCTGAGCAAGACTCTCAGCTATGAGACACGCGAGGTGCAGACGCCTCTCGGCACGGCGCGCGTCAGTGTGCCAACCGACAAGGTGGTGCTCGCAACCATATTCAGGGCCGGTCTGCCGTTCCACAACGGTTTTCTGAACATATTCGACCATGCCGGCAACGCCTTCGTGAGCGCATACCGCGAGTACACCGACCAGTCCCACACCGACGTAAGCATACACGTTGAGTATCTCGCCACGCCCGACATCGAAGGCAAGACGCTCATCATAGCCGACCCGATGCTCGCCACCGGAGGCTCGATGGAGCTGGGTTACAAGGCGTTCCTCACCAAGGGCACGCCAAAGAGCGTGCACGTGGCGTGCGTGATAGCCGCGCCGGAGGGCATAGAGCACATCAGAAAGACATTCCCCGACGACCGCACCACGATATGGTGCGCTGCCATCGACCCGGGACTCAACGAGCACAAGTACATCGTGCCGGGCTTCGGCGACGCCGGCGACCTGTGCTACGGCGAGAAGATATGATGACAGCACTGGACTGGCGCCGCGTCGTATATTTGTCAAAAAATTTTACAACTATTCGTCGTCAAAACCGGTCGTGAAATCATCCGGAGAAACCTTGTCCGGAAATAAGCCGGAAATGGCGCCATTGTGCAACGCCCTCGCTATCAGACATTTACGAAAACCACATTTTCAAGAAGCCTCTTCCGCGGTGCGAAATAGCCTTTATCGCACTGCGAAAGAGGCTTTTTCTGCATGCGATATGGTGCATTTCGGCACCTGATAAAGCCCATTTCGCAACCCGAAATGCACCATATCGCACCGCCATGTGTCCGACATGGCACTCCAACCGACGCCAAAACACATTCAGCCTCAGCCGGAAGAGCCTTTTCAGCAACGCCCCGGCTCACAGAACGAGAGTCGCAGTCTGACTTCATTTGTAAAGATTTTTTACCGTAGTTCCACGCCCCGACAAGGTCTTCCGATCGCCAGATTTGCGCCCACTCTTTACATATATTTATTTGGAAGTTAGACAAATTATGCGTATATTTGCTTTTTTAAACAACCATCATGGCGTCAGATAAGTTAAGATTTGCTATTTTCGGAAACACTTTTCAAGGCAAAAAGTCAGCATCCATACAGAAAGTCATCGACCGGCTTGAGCGTCACAACGCGCAGATATACATCGACCGGCCGTTCTACGACTTCCTGCGTCATCACGGACAGATGCTTTCAGACTCGCCCGAAGTGTTCGACGGCGACAACTACGACGCCGACTTCGTGATATCGATGGGCGGCGACGGCACTTTTCTGAAGACCGCCGTGCGCGTAGGTATGAAGAACATACCCATCATAGGAGTGAATACCGGACGGCTGGGATTCCTCGCCGACGTGATGCCCGACGAGTTCGGCACGGCGCTCGACGCCATATATCACGGCCGCTACACCACCGAGAGCCACACCGCCCTGATGGCTGAGACCGACATGAAACAGATGAAGAACGAGCCGTTCGCGCTCAACGACATAGCCGTGCTCAAGCGCGACAACGCGTCGATGATAAGCATACACACGTGCATCGACGGCGAATATCTCGTCACCTACCAGGCCGACGGACTCATTGTCTCGACGCCCACCGGCTCGACGGCCTACTCGCTGTCGAACGGCGGACCGATAATCGTGCCGCGCACCAACACCATGTGTCTCACGCCCGTGGCACCACACAGCCTCAACATGCGCCCAATCGTAATAAGCGGCGACAGCACCGTGACGCTGAGCGTGGAGTCGCGGTCGCACAATTTTCTGATGGCTGTCGACGGACGCAGCGAGACGCTCACCGAAGGCACGTCGATAACCATAAGCAAGGCGCCGTTCATCACGAACATTCTGAAGCGTCCCGGACACAACTATTTCGCGTCGCTGCGCGAGAAAATGATGTGGGGCGCCGACAAACGCGAAGACTGAACAGCAGCCGATAAACGCACGCCAAACCTCACACAACCGCCGATGCCGGCAACACGAAGCGCAGCCGGCCGACACAAAGACGCTCGCAGTATGAAGATCAGGCAGATACTCAAAATACCCGACACCCAATACACTACCACAAAGATAATGAAGTGGCTGTGGAGACAATGGCGGGGCAACCATCTGCAGGCAGTGCTCAACGCTGCCACGGGCATAGCGCAGGTTGCCACAAGCCTGGCGCAGGTGTGGGCAGTGAAGCATGCCATAGACGTGGCCTCGGGCGTGACAAAGGGCTCAATCTATGCCGCCGTGGCCATAATGGCGGCACTCATACTGTGCGACTTCGCGCTCAACATAGCCGGAATATGGATACGCAACATTCTCGGCATAAAGGCGCAGAACCGCATGCAGCAGCGGATGCTCGACCGAATACTGCGCTCCGAATGGCGCGGACGCGAGATGCGCCACTCAGGCGACGTGCTCAACCGCCTGGAATTCGACGTGAACAACGTCATCAACTTCCTCACCGAAACAATCCCCAACACTCTCTCGGTGCTTGTGATGTTCATAAGCGCCTTCATCTATCTGTTCTCCATGGACAAGGTTCTGGCACTGGTCATCGTGGTGCTCATACCCATCTTCCTTCTCGGCAGCAAGGTGTACGTGGTACACATGCGTCGTCTGACACGACTCGTGCGCGATTCCGACAGCAAGGTGCAGAGCGTCTTGCAGGAGACGGTGCAGCACCGCATGCTCATAAAGACGCTCGAGAACGACGGCGCAATGATTGACAAGCTGGAGCGTACGCAGAGCGAGCTGCGCCAGAACGTGGTGAAACGCACGTCGTGCTCGGTGCTCTCAAACCTCGTACTGAACACGGGCTTCGCCGCAGGCTACCTTCTCGCGTTCCTGTGGGCGGCCATACGGATGTCGCAGCACACGCTGACATTCGGCGGAATGACGGCTTTCCTGCAACTCGTCAACAAGATACAGACTCCGGCGCGCAGCCTCACCAAGCTGGTACCGGCATTCGTGAGTGTGCTCACGGCGTCGGAACGACTGATGGAGCTCGAGGAGAATCCGCTCGAGGAGCAGGGCGAACCGGTGAAGATGGACGGTCCGTGCGGCATACGTCTGAAAGACATTACTTATATATACGACGGCGGTTCGCGGAACGTCATCGAGCATCTGAGCCACGACTTCGAGCCGGGCTCGTGCACAGCCGTACTCGGCGAGACGGGCGCAGGCAAGACCACGCTCATCAGAATAATACTCGCCCTGCTCCATCCGCAGCACGGCACGGCTGAGATATACGATTCGGCGTCGGCTCACTCGCTCTCGCCGCTCGTGCGCTGCAACATGGTGTATGTGCCGCAGGGCAACACGCTGATGAGCGGTTCGATACGCGACAACCTGCGCATGGGCAAGAACGACGCCACCGACGAGGAGATGATGGCGGCGCTGAAGAAGAGTTGCGCCGAGTTTGTAGGCGACCTTCCCGACGGGCTCGACACTCTGTGCACCGAGCAGGGCGGCGGACTGAGCGAGGGACAGGCGCAACGCATAGCCATAGCACGCGCCCTGCTGCGCGACCGTCCGGTGATGCTCTTCGACGAAGCCACGTCGGCTCTCGATCCCGACACCGAGTGTCGTCTGCTGCAGAACATCATGAGCGACCGCGGCAAGACCATCATATTCATCACCCACCGGCCGGCCGTAATAAAATACTGCGACCGCACTCTGAAGGTGGAACGCAACGAACAGGCATGAGCATAAACGAAACTTTTTTATCATACACTGCAACCTTTGGCACATTTATGCAGTCTAAACCATTAAACAGCATCTGAAAATGTCAATAATAAAACTCAGAGACATCAACAAGACTTACTACGGCGCGCAGCCGCTGCACGTGCTCAAGGGCATAAACCTCGACATAGACGAGGGTGAGTTCGTGTCAATCATGGGCGCGTCAGGCTCAGGAAAATCCACGCTTCTGAACATTCTCGGCATACTCGACAACTACGATTCGGGCGAATACATGCTTGCCGGAACGCTGATAAAGGACCTGTCGGAGAAGCGCGCGGCCGAATACCGCAACCATCTGATAGGTTTCATCTTCCAGTCGTTCAACCTCATAGCCTTCAAGTCGGCGGTTGAGAACGTCGAGCTGCCACTGTTCTATCAGGGCGTCGGCCGCAAGAAGCGCCACGCCATGGCCATGGAGTATCTCGACAGGCTCGGTCTGGCGCAGTGGGCCAACCATTATCCCAACGAGCTTTCAGGCGGACAGAAACAGCGTGTGGCGATAGCGAGGGCCCTCATCACGCGGCCAAAGATAATACTGGCGGACGAACCGACCGGCGCGCTCGACTCAAAGACGAGCGTGGAGGTGATGGAACTGCTGAAGATGCTCAACGCCGAGGAGCACATAACCATAGTCGTGGTGACGCACGAGAGCGGCGTGGCAAACGAGACCAACAAGATAGTACACATCAAGGACGGACTGATAGGCAAGATAGAAGAGAACTTCGACCATCACGCAAGCCCGTTCGGCATATCAGGAATAATGAAATAGGAGCAGGAGCATGCGCGACATAATAGCCGAAATAATAACTACTGCCAAGCACAACAAGCTGCGCACCGCACTGACGGGGTTCTCTGTGGCATGGGGTATATTCATCATCATATTCCTGCTCGGAGCCGGAAACGGTCTGCTCAACGCCGTTGTACAGAACTCGGGAAAGTTTCTGGACAACTCGATGATAGTATCGGGCGGTTACACTTCAAAGCCTTACGACGGACTGAAGGAGGGCCGCAGCATAGAACTTAACGACAACGACATATCCTCTACACGCCGCAACTTCACCGGAAACGTGAAGACCACCGGTGCCGAAATATCGCAGACGGGACTCAACATAACCTTCGGCGACGAATATGTGAGCGGCAACAACATCTGCGGAACCTATCCCAACAAGGCCGAGATAAACAAGATAAACATGCTGTACGGACGTTTCGTAAACATGGCGGACATCAACGAACAGCGCAAGATAATAGTTCTGAGCGAGGGACAGGCCAAGGAACTCGCTCCGCACGACATCAGTACGCTCGTAGGAAAGACGGTTGACATAGGCGGATTCGCATTCAAGGTGGTGGGCATATACCAGGACGACAACAGCCGGATGAACTCCGACGCATACACGTCTTTCACCACTCTGAGAACAATGTATAACCGGGGCGACAAGGCAGACAAGATTTTCTTCACATTCGACGGGCTCGAGACGATGGATGCCAACGAGAAATTCGAGGCGGGCTACCGCGCCAACATCAACCGCAACCACCGCGCCGCACCCGACGACGAGGAGTCGGTGTGGATATGGAACCGCTTCACACAGAACCTGCAGATGAACACCGGAACCGACATCATACGCACCGCGCTGTGGATAATAGGTCTGTTCACGCTGCTGTCGGGCATAGTGGGAGTGTCCAACATCATGCTCATCACCGTGAAGGAACGCACACACGAGTTCGGCATACGCAAGGCCATAGGCGCCAAACCGTGGTCGATACTGAAGCTCATCATAACCGAGAGCATTATCATAACCACTTTCTTCGGATACATAGGAATGATTCTCGGCATCGCGGCGAACTTATATATGGACGCCACGATAGGACAGCAGCAGGTTGACACCGGACTGTTCAAGGCGGCGATGTTCGTCAACCCCACCGTAGGACTGGACGTCTGCATACAGGCAACGCTCGTGATGATAATAGCGGGAACACTGGCTGGATTCATACCGGCACGCCGCGCGGCAAACATCAGACCTATCGAAGCACTGCGGGCAGAATGACACCGACGGCGTGAACAAAGCATAAACAAAAGGAAAACAGACGGAAATGAAAATAGACATCGACAGATTCAGGGAGATTCTCGACACTCTCACGAGAAACAAGAGCCGAACGTTCCTCACCGGCTTCGGCGTGTTCTGGGGAGTGTTCATGCTTGTCGGACTCATAGGAGGCGGCAGCGGACTGAAGGAGATGCTCTCAAACAACTTCGAGGGATTTGCCACCAATGCGGCCATAGTGTTCGCGCAGCCTACCACAAAGCCGTATAACGGACTGCGGAAAGGCCGTAAGTGGAACATGACATACAAGGATGTGGAACGCCTGAAGGCGCAGGTGCCGGAGCTGGACGTAGTCACTCCGATGCTGTCGAGATGGAACGGCAACGCCACTTTCAGCGACAAGAAGAGCAACTGCATCGTAAAGGGCACGATGCCCGATTATGCAAAGGTGGAAAGTCCCAAGATGTTCTACGGCCGGTATATCAACGAGATGGACATAAGCCAGCGCCGCAAGGTGTGCGTCATAGGCAAGAAGGTGTATAAGACACTGTTTTCGGGCGGAGGTGACCCGTGCGGACAGCTCATCCGAATAGACTCCATATATTATAATGTAATAGGAGTTGACTATGCCGCAGGCAACATGAACATAAACGGAAGCGCCGAAGAGAGTGTCATAGTGCCGCTCTCGCTCATGCAGCAGGCATACAATCTGGGCGACAATGTAGATCTCATCTGTGCCACGGCAAAGCCGGGAACGGTGATGGACGACCTTTCGCAACGGATGCGTGAGGTGATTGCCAGGGCGCACAACGTGGCTCCCGACGACGAGAAAGGCATCACAGTGTTCAACACCGAAGTGCTTTTCGGACTGCTCGACAATCTGTTTTCGGGCGTCAATTTCCTCATCTGGCTCGTCGGCATAGGCACTCTGATAGCAGGAGCAATAGGTGTGTCGAACATCATGATGGTGACTGTGCGCGAGCGAACCACCGAGATCGGCATACGACGGGCCATAGGCGCCACACCGATGGACATTCTCTCGCAGATAATAAGCGAGAGCATCATACTGACGGCCGTGGCAGGCATGAGCGGAATATTGTTCGTAGTGATAATACTACAGATGCTCGAGGTGGCAAACACAAGCGACGGCATAACCACGGCTCACTTCCAGATAGACTTCTGGACGGCCGTAGGCGCGGTGGTGATGCTCAGCGTACTGGGCGTGTTGGCGGGACTTGCGCCGGCTGCAAGGGCTATGAGCATAAAGCCGGTTGACGCGATGAGAGACGAGTAATGCCCGCAACCGCCACACTGCCGGTGCCCTTCCGCGCATGAAGGAGCGCACGATGGCACGGCAATATACATATTATAATAAGCAAACAAACACAAAAACAGATATGAAAAAGTACTTCAAGTTCATAGTCGCAGCTATTATCGCCTTGATATTCATAGGCACATTCGTGTTTCTCTACGTCAAGTCGCTGCCACAACCGGTGGCTTACAGTGAGTTCACGCCCAAGATAGCAGACATCAGAAAGACCACGGTGGTGACGGGAAAGATAGAACCGCGCAACGAGGTTGCCATCAAACCGCAGATATCAGGCATCATAAGCGAGCTGCTGAAAGAAGCGGGCAACACCGTGAAAGAGGGCGAAGTGATTGCCAAAGTGAAGGTTATCCCTGACATGGGACAGCTCAGTTCGGCACAGTCGCGCCTGCGTCTTGCCAACATAAACGTGAAACAGGCACGCACAGACTACGAACGTGAGAAGGTTCTCTACGACAAAGGACTGGTGTCGGCCGACGAATATGACAAGATAGCACAGGCCTACCGCCAGGCGAAAGAAGAGGTTGCGGCAGCCGAGGACAACCTTCAGGTGGTGCGCGACGGTGTGTCGAAGAGCAACGCCAGCGCAAGTTCCACTCTCGTACGCTCTACAATCACGGGCGTGATACTCGACATTCCGGTGAAGGTGGGCAACTCCGTAATACTTTCAAACACATTCAACGACGGTACTACAATAGCATCCGTGGCCGACATGAACGACCTTATATTCCGCGGAAACATCGACGAGACCGAGGTGGGACGCCTTGTCACGGGCATGCCTATGAAGCTCTCGATAGGCGCATTGCAGGACAAGACGTTCGAGGCATCGCTCGAATACATATCACCGAAGGCTGTTGACAACAACGGAGCCAACCAGTTTGAGATAAAGGCTGCCGTGAAGGTGGCAGACAGCAAGAACATACGAAGCGGCTACAGTGCCAATGCGGAGATTGTACTTGCGCAGGCAAAGAACGTGCTCACCATTCCGGAGAGTGCCATCGAGTTTGAAGGCAACGACACATACGTGTATGTCGTGAAGGGCACGGGCGACGAAAAGACCTACGAGCGCCGCAAGGTGGTCACCGGACTGAGCGACGGCATCAACATAGAAATAAAGAAAGGATTGACTCAGAAAGACAGAATCAGAGGCCCGAAGATAATAACCGACGACCAGAAAGAGCAATAACGGGGCAGCGGAGAGCAGCTAATGACGCGACAGATTAGCCGCAACCATCTTTCAGATAGGGTATTCTGAAAACTCGGATAGAATATTCTGAAAACTCAGATAGAGTATTCTGAAAACTCAGATAGAGTATTCTGAAAACTCAGATAAAATATTCTGAAAGCTCAGATAAAGTATTCTGAAGGCAATGAAAAACAATAGTTGAATTATGATAAAAGGCAGAAGCGGCCGCAGGAAAATCAAATTCTGCGGCCGCTTCCATTTATTTCAGTGTTTCGTTTATATTAATTCACAACCGTATATTCCGTATTCCGGCATCACGCATCGTTTATTTCTCCACTACTTTGCCGTCCCATATCGACTTCACCTTGTACACCTCAAGACTGCTTATCTTTATGTTGTTGCCCCAGAACACGTATCCTTCCTTGCTCGTACTGTGCACGTCGAGTCCCATGGAGTATGAGTACAGTCCGCCATCAACGAACACCTCGGCCATGCTGCAGTCCATATACACGTCCGCCGTGAGGAACATGCTGCCCGGATCGTCGGTTGCATAGAACTCACCGTTCAGTCGGTTGCCGTTCAGATCGTAGTTCACTATGCGCTGACCACGGTAGTTCAGTCCGGCGTCGGTGGCGTGACTCATGTGCAGAGTCATACGTATGCGCAGCACGTCGTTGCCGTCAAACTGCTTCATCACGTCGTTTGCCTGCTGCATGTCGAGGTCTTCGCCCGAATAAACCTTGGTGAACAGCTGCTCCACTTCCCTTACAGGCCGACTCGCAAGGCGCAGTCCGCTCTTGGTGGTGAACAGCATCTGCTCCTGCGGAAGAAGCATACAGCCATTGAAAGGCATACCGTCGAACGTGATACGACCCCATGCTATCTTTATCACACGGCCGTCGGTGGCCGGTATGTTGTTGTAAACCTGTGCGGCATACGCACTTCCATTGAGGTTGCACAGCTTCGGACCGTCGGGCGTAAAGCGCTTTCCGTCGAACGAACCTATCATGTAAGTGCCCGACGCACCCCACATCACCCACTTCTTGTTGCCGCCATTTCCATCGACAGCCACCTCAAAAAGTTCCGGACACTCCCAGAATCCGGTGATATGGCTTTCGAATGTCCAGTCCTTCAGATTAACCGAATTATAAATCGAATGACCGTCGCGCTCATTGAGCACCATCACCCAATGCTTGCCCGGAGCATACCAGAACACCTTCGGATCGCGCGTGTCGTTGGTCTGCCATTTCTCATGTGAGTCTATGATCGGGTTGCCCTCATACTTCGTAAACGTAAGTCCTTCATCCAGACTGTAGGCCATGCTCTGGCGCTGTATGCCCTTTGCCGATGTGTAAAACGCCACGAGTGCCGGGCGGCCGTCCTTACCGTTCCATCCCGCAGTGTTGCCATAGTCTATCACAGCCGAACCGGAAAAGATTGTTCCGAGCGTGTCGGGATGCAGTGCCAGCGGCAGTTCCTGCCAGTGCACGAGGTCGGTGCTCACGGCGTGCGCCCAGTGCATGTTCTCCCATTCGCGCTCAAACGGATTGTGCTGATAGAACATGTGATACTTGCCTTTGTAATAAACAAGTCCGTTAGGGTCGTTTATCCATCCGCGGCGCGTCGTGAAATGATATTGCGGACGATATTTCTCCTTGTACAGCTCATCCTCGCCGGCTATGCGGTCGTCCTGATATATCTTGCTGAGAGCCGCCTCACTGCCGTCGTAGGTCAGCGTTACCGTCTTGCCCTTCAGCGCACTCACGTCGCGGAACGTCCAGTAATCGGGCTCGCCCTCAGCCAGACGTATGACGAACCGGCACGGTTCCTGTCCCTTGACCGACAGTTCCATGGTCTTGCGTTCAGCCTTCTGCGAAATAGGAAAGTTTATATACTTCTTGGTGATCTTGATTTTTATGTCGGCGGCATCGGCCATATACACGCAGCCAAAAGCCAGCGCGACAGACATAATTAAAAACCTGCCATGTCTCATAACTGTATATTTTATTTATTGTTTGTTTCGGTAACAGATTCCGTAAATCAGTCGATTGCCATATAATATACGATAATATGGCTGAAGACGAGTGCGACGGCTGCCAAGAACCACGTATGTATCTCACTCACAACCTTGCCGCTCCTCATCCTATTTATGGCAAAGATAGCACAAATATGCCTTAATATCAAGCGCTCCATATACATATTTTAGATTTTTTATTGCCCGCCGCAACGCTCCGACAACACACACGCAGCACCACAAACAGTAGCAATCGCCTCACCAAGACACTCCATACAACACCGCCGTAAACGCATTATTCCACCGGAAAAACATTATTACAGAACCGTTTATTCTGCAAAAATAAAAAGCGATATACCGTAAACCGATCCGCCATAATATATCCACCGACTCACACCCGGCACTATATGTTTTTATGGCACGGTCTATGAAAAGCCGTTAAATAGTATTGAAATTTTGTTAATTCGTGTAAATTAAAATTACGTTCACTTTCAGAATGACAAATATTGGGTAAATTTAAGGTGATTAAATATAAACAACCACATTGGCAACAACGGCATACTCAGCACTCTGACGCCGCCGCGCCGCAAACATACTACACCTGCAATCTTTGACGCAAAAGGCATATAAGTAAAGCGAATAAATCAAAACAGAAATATGAAACATACTCAACCTCTACAGCTGGCGGCAGTTCTGTCGCTATCGCTGACGCTTTCAAGTTTCGGCGACGGCGGGAATGCCGGCATCGGTAAATATCCGGGCGCGCCCGGAGAGAACTTCGCACCGGAGCTGGTGACAGACAATTCCTACCGCAACATCGCCCTGCGGCGAATGGCATACGCATCGTCGTCGCACGACTACAACCTCACGGCACAGCTCGTGACCGACGGAATAGTACAGACAGCCCAACCGCCTTATCTCACGGCATCGACCAACAGCGGAGTTCTTCCGCGCCGCGAACGCGAATGGGCAATAGATGGTGGCGAATACACACGCAACATACTGATGGGACAGACGGCGTTTCTCAACTATCAGTGGCACAACATGAAGGTTAAGGCCAACCGCGTAAAGATAATATGCAGCATGGCTTACAACGAGAATTCCAAGGGCGGCTACTCCATCAAAGTGAGCTCGCGGATGAAGGGCAAGAAGGGTGTGACGCTGCGCACTCTCGGTCAGCAGGCCGGCAAAGGACTGCCGGGAAAGGCGTCGAGCAGCAAAGTGCACAGCGACCCGAACAAGAACACCGACGACGGACCGCTGCTGCCGACACGCAACATCGAGGCTGTGATAGACCTTGGCACAGGCGATGTGAGCTTCGACAACCTGAAGGTGGAGTTCTCCATGCCGGGAGCAGTGCACTGGACAGTGACCGAGATAAAGTTCTTCGACGGCAACCGACCTGTCACCGACGTGCTGCCCTCTTCAGAGTTCGGCAGCGCATGGATGAGCGCAAAGACCGGAACACAATGGGTTTACGTGGATCTTGGCACGTCGTGCGAGTTCGACAAAGTGAAGCTGCACTGGATAAGCAAGGCTCGCAGCGGACGCATCGAGACATCCGACGACGCCCGCGACTGGAAAACCGTGGCACAACTGCCGACCGGCAACAGTCTGACCGACGAGGTGAAATGTTCTGGCGGCAAGGGCCGTTACGTGCGTGTGCTGATGCTCAAGGGCGCTACGGCTGCTCCGTATGTGCTTAGCGAGATGGAGGTGATGGGCCGCGGCGGACTCGTGGCGAAGCCTCAACCTGTCAAAGGCGGCGACGAACGCCACTTCTCTCTCGACGGAGGCGACTGGCGCATACAGCGTGCCTCGGAGGTGAAAGGCGACGGGCAGACCATATCTGCCGACAACTACGACGACAGTTCGTGGGCCGTGGCAACCGTGCCGGCAACAGCTCTGATGAGCTACGTGAACACGGGAGCACTGCCCGACCCTAACTACGCCGACAACCTGATGCAGATTTCAGAGTCGTTCTTCAACTCCGACTTCTGGTATCGCACGGAGTTCGACCTGCCGCAGCAGATGAAGGGCAAGCGCGTGTTCCTCAACTTCGACGGCATAAACTGGAAAGCCGACGTATTCGTGAACGGCCATCAGGCTGAGCGCATCGAAGGAGCGTTCATGCGCGGACACGCCGACATAACCTCACTGCTGCACGACGGCAAGAACGTGCTGGCCGTAAGAATAATAAAGAACGAGCATCCGGGCGCGGTGAAGGAGAAATACCGCAAGGACACCGACTTCAACGGAGGTCTCCTGGGATACGACAACCCGACATTCCACGCCACAATCGGATGGGACTGGATATCGACAATACGCGGCCGCAACATAGGTATATGGAACGATGTGTGGCTCTCGTCCACCGGCGCGGTGAGCTTGCGCGACCCTCTGGTGACCTCAAAGCTGGCATTGCCCGACACTGCCGCCACCATCACTCCGTCTGTCATACTGACCAACCACATGCCTTACAGCGTCAGCGGAACGCTGCGCGGATGGATAGGCGACCTGAAGTTTGAGAAACGTGTGGTGCTGCCCACATACGGAGTGCAGGAAATAGCCTTCCTGCCCGAGGAGTTCCCGGAGCTGCGCAACCGCCGCATGAACCTGTGGTGGCCCAACGGCTACGGCACGCCTTACCTCTACGACGCGGGCTTCGAGTTCGTTACAGAGAAGGGAACATCAGACGCCGTGAACTTCAAGGCCGGCATACGCCAGGTGGACTACAATGACATGGACACTCAGCTGAAGATATACATCAACGGCCGACGCTTCATTCCGCTGGGCGGCAACTGGGGATTCAGCGAGAACAACCTGTGCTACCGCGGACGCGAATATGACATAGCCGTGAAGAACCACCGCGACATGAACTTCAACATGATACGCGACTGGGTGGGACAAATAGGCGACGAGGAGTTCTACGAGGCCTGCGACAAATACGGCATAATGGTATGGCAGGACTTCTGGCTTGCCAATCCGGCAGACGGACCCGACCCGCTGAACGAATACATGTTCCTCAGCAACGCCGACGACTACGTGAAACGCATACGCAACCACCCGAGCATCGGCATCTACTGCGGACGCAACGAGGGCTATCCGCCCGAGACAATAGACAAGCAGCTGCGCGAGGACGTGAAGACACTGCACCCGGGACTGGGCTACATCTCAAGCTCTGCCGACGACGGTGTGAGCGGTCACGGACCTTACTGGGCACTGCCTCCGAAGGAGTATTTCGATCGTCAGACGGGCAAGCTGCACTCCGAGCGCGGAATGCCTAACGTGATGACATACGAAGGACTGGCGCGTACGCTCAAGCCGGAAGCGCTCTGGCCGCAGGGCGACGAGTGGGGACAGCACGACTACTGCATGCAGGGCGCGCAGCGCGGAGCGACATTCAACGCCATAATAGAGAAGGCGTTCGGCAAGGTGAACGACGCAGCCACATTCACAAAGCTGGCACAATGGCAGAACTACGACGGCTACCGCGCCATGTATGAGTCGGGAAGCCGCGACCGCCAGGGACTGCTCATCTGGATGAGTCACGCGTGCTGGCCGAGCATGACGTGGCAGTGCTACGACTACTACTTCGAACCCACGGCCGCATTCTTCGGATGCAAGAAGGCCTGCGAGCCGCTACACATACAGTGGAACGCATCGACACGCAACGTGGAGGTGGTGAACCTGTGCGCCGGCAACCACGACAACCTGACCGCGAAGATGGAGCTTACCGACGCCAAGGGACGCACGGTGAAGACCATGCAGGCAACCGTCAACAGCAACGACGACTCGACCGTGGTACCCGAAGGACTGCACGTGGACGACAAGGTGAGCCTGAACGGCGGCAACGTATATTTCATACGCCTGTGGCTCAACGACGAGAACGGCCGCACGCTGTCGCAGAACTTCTACGTGGCATCAAACGACGAGGGCAACCTGCAGGAGCTGAACACCCTGCCGCAGGTGGAACTCAGCCCGAGCATCACGACCGACGGCACACGTGCCACGGTGACCGTGAAGAACTCATCGGACACTCCTGCCATGATGATAAGGCTCAATCTGAAGGCCGAGGACGGCGAACAGATACTGCCTGTGAGCTATTCTGACAACTACTTCCACCTCATGCCGGGCGAGAGCCGCACCGTAGAGGTCACTTGGGATGCCGCCGACGCAAGAGGCAGCAAGCCGGTGATAGAGCTGTCGGGATTCAACGTGAAAGACCGGAAAATACAGTAAAAGCATATAATAATACCATCCGCGGACTAACGCACAAGGCCGATCAACAAGTCTGAAAAACAAGCGTCGGTCCGCGGAAAAATAAAAAAACTGCATTTTTATATATTTTAACGCTAAAGATTCAGTAATATCCGGTTTTCGGTTGTTTACTCTTCATACACTACTACAAAGAAATAGCAAAAAATTGCAACTAACATTAATAATCAAAAAATCATCACATATTGGCAAGAAAACATCATATAAATCAACATAAACTGATTAATTTTGTGACCATAATAAGGTAATTTTTTATTATAAATCTGTGTCTGTGAAGATACGTGAATAATAAGCTTCGTTAGGTTAATAACCTTATGGGGAGATGTTGTTTAGTGAAACAGATCTTCCCATTTTTATTTTGCTCATCCTCAAACACGTTTCTCCCGTTCCATCCTCACGCCGTCGCACCGTTACTGTCGCTGCTACTCCACACGTTTTTCACCGTCCCGCATACCGACCGACGCCTGCCAGCCCGCCCGCCGAAGCATTTCTCCGCGACATTACGTGCCCTCGACCATGTATGTTGATGCTGTTTCGACGGTGAGAATTCTTATAAATATTTCCCGCGAAAGAGATGTTTATAAATCTAATATCCTTTGATTGTGAAACGTCTTTCATGCTCCGATTGCTCCGTCGCGAGTTTATCAACGTGCAAAATGTGATGTTCCGGGCAATGGAAACGTGCCGGCGGAAACTAAGCGGAGATAATGTTTCAATATAAAGACCGGAATTTTCCGGTATCGGATAAGGCATTTTTTATCTTGAATAAAGTATTTTTTCTATTTTGTATAAAATGTTTTATATCTTGAGTAAATCGTTTATTATTCATATTGGATAAAGTTTTTTTATCTTGTATAAAGGCGTTTTACTTATCTTGAATAAAACGTTTTTTATTTGGTATAAAGCATTTTTTCATCTTGAATAAACTGTTTTTATATTGGATAAAGCGTTTTTTATATTGAAAAAGCATTTTCCCATTCCACATAAACCACTTTAAATGCCGAATAAACATCGTTTTTATCCATTTAAGAATAATCCGAAATGTGCAACTTTCAAATTGAAAGCGGATTTTGATTTTTCCCTCTGAGTTTTCCGTTCTACCCCGAAAAATAAGCGCGTATTTGCGAGCAGAGTCTCCTTCGGGCGCAAATACGCGAAAAATAAGAGGTTTTAGTAATGTATTGAATATCAATGATTTATGTTTGAAGGGCATTTCATCGTTTTGCGAAAAGCACCATTTCGTCTTGCGAAATGGCCCATTTCAGGAGCCAATATAGGCCATATCGCAGTCTAAAATAGGCTTAATCGCACTGCGAAATGGGCAATATCGGAAAGTAAAACGCGGCATTTCGGACTACGGTTCGGGGTATATCACGATGCAGTATGGTGCGAAAAGGGCTGTTTTATGTCCGATTTAACATTCCTTTACATCTCTTTCGCGAAAATATTTTGTCAAAATTTTGTCAAGAAAAATTGTAAGTCCGCAGCCCGGGTTTCCGGCAAAAATCTGCCGTTTCAGAACAGTACTGAATATGCCTCCGACCCTCCCTAAACACCGTTATCCACCGCCCCGACGACCGTGACGACCTGCCGACACAGCCGGCATGCACTAAAAATAAACCACTTTATTTTGTCATGCCCTCAGATTGCATTATCTTTGCACAATGAAAGCGGCATTATACAATAATTAAATGCTTCGAGCGCCGCAATCCCATAAACAAAACGGCTTCACAGACGATGGCGCCACCATTGTAAGCACACGTCACGACACATACTGGGCAAGCCGGTTTTTCACACTTTGAGAGAAAATACAAAACATCATAATAATGGAACAAAAGAAATTCAAACGTACAACCGTAACCGCCGCTCTGCCTTATGCCAACGGCGGTGTGCACATCGGACACCTGGCCGGAGTATATGTGCCGGCCGACATATACGTGCGCTACCTGCGCCTGAAACACGAAGACGTGATATTCATCGGAGGAAGCGACGAGCACGGAGTGCCTATCACCATACGCGCAAAGAAGGAAGGCATCACGCCGCAGGATGTCGTTGACAGATATCACACGATGATAAAGAAGAGCTTCGAGGAGTTCGGCATCTCGTTCGACATCTACAGCCGCACCACATCGGAGACTCACAACAAGATGGCTTCTGACTTCTTCAAGAAGCTGTATGACGACGGCAAACTGATAGAGAAGACCACAAAGCAGTATTATGACGAGGAGGCTAAGCAGTTCCTCGCCGACAGATACATCACTGGCGAGTGTCCTCACTGCCACCACGAGGGCGCATACGGCGACCAGTGCGAGCACTGCGGAAGCGACCTCGACCCGACAGAGCTCATCAACCCGAAATCTACCATAAGCGGATCGCAGCCGGTGCTCAAGGAGACTAAGAACTGGTATCTGCCGCTCAACGAGTATCAGGACTGGCTGAAGCAGTGGATTCTCGAAGGACACAAAGAGTGGCGCCCGAACGTTTACGGACAGTGCAAGAGCTGGCTCGACATGAACCTGCAGCCGAGAGCCATGACGCGCGACCTCGACTGGGGCATTCCCGTTCCGGTTGAGGGTGCCGACGGCAAGGTGCTCTACGTGTGGTTCGACGCGCCTATCGGCTACATCTCAAACACGAAGGAACTGCTGCCCGACTCATGGGAGAAGTGGTGGAAGGACCCGGAGACTCGTCTGGTGCACTTCATCGGCAAGGACAACATCGTGTTCCACTGCATCGTGTTCCCGGTAATGCTGAAGGCTCACGGCGACTACATCCTGCCCGACAACGTGCCGGCAAACGAATTCCTCAACCTCGAGAACGACAAGATAAGCACATCGCGCAACTGGGCAGTATGGCTTCACGAATATCTGAAGGAGATGCCTGGCAAACAGGACGTGCTGCGCTATGTCCTCACGGCCAACGCTCCGGAGACCAAGGACAACAACTTCACATGGAAGGACTTCCAGGACCGCAACAACAACGAACTGGTGGCTGTTTACGGCAACTTCGTGAACCGCGCGCTGCAGCTCACAAAGAAATATTTCGACAGCGTAGTGCCTGAGTGTGGCGAGCTGACCGACATCGACCGCCAGACCATCGACGAGTTCAAGGACGTAAAACAGAAGGTGGAGGCTCTGCTCGACGTGTTCAAGTTCCGCGACGCACAGAAGGAGGCAATGAACCTGGCACGCATCGGAAACAAATACATCACCGACTGCGAGCCGTGGAAGGTTGCCAAGACCGACATGGAACGCGTGAAGACCATACTTTACATCTCGCTGCAGCTGGTGGCCAACCTCGACATCGCCTTCGAGCCGTTCCTGCCGTTCAGCAGCAAGAAACTGCGCCAGATGCTCAACGTGGAGTCATACGACTGGGCTCAGCTCGGCTCTACCGACCTGCTGAAGAGCGGACACAAGCTCGGCGAGCCGTCTCTGCTGTTCGAGAAGATAGAGGACGACGTGATAGAATATCAGCTCAACAAGCTCGAGGAGACCAAGAAGGCAAACCAGGCTGCCGCATACAAGGCCGCTCCGGTGAAGGACACCGTGTCGTTCGAAGACTTCGAGAAACTCGACATACGCGTGGGACACATCAAGGCATGCGAGAAGATAAAGAAGGCGAACAAGCTGCTCAAGTTCACCATCGACGACGGTTCTGGCACCGACCGCACCATCGTTTCGGGCATCGCCAAGTATTACAAGCCTGAGGAACTCGTAGACAAGGACGTGCTCTTCATAGCCAACTTCGCTCCGCGCAAGCTCATGGGCATAGAGAGCCAGGGCATGATTCTCTCGGCAGAGAACTTCGACGGCTCGCTCTCTGTGACATCACTGCTCGGCAAGGTGAAACCGGGAAGCCAGGTGGGATAATCCACCTGCCTTTCTGAAACATTCATAAACAGGATAAAAAGAAACGACTATATTTTATATGAAAAAACTCATCGCAATAACCCTGCTGCTCATATCGGCCATGATAGGCCGGGCACAGATGGCCGAACCGGTGAAGTTCACCGCCGAACTGAAAACCAACGGCACGGCAGAAGCCGAAATAGTGTTCAGCGGAAAGATTGACGCGGGATGGCATGTCTATTCGACCAACATCAGCGGAGGCCCGATAGAAGCGACATTCAACGTGAACAAGAAAGACGGTATCGAACTCGTGGGCAAGCTCACGCCGCGAGGCAAGGAGATCTCCGAGTTCGACAATATGTTCAACATGCAGGTGCGCTACTTCAAGAACAGTGTGAAGTTCGTGCAGAAAATCAGATTCACAAAGCCTGCATACAGCATCAACGCCTATCTGGAATACGGAGCGTGCAACGACGAGACGTGTATGCCGCCCACACAGGTGGAGTTCGTAAAGAGCGGCAAGTCGCCGGCCGTAGCGGGCGCAACCGAGAAGGCAGACGACAAGGCCGCGGCTGAGGAGACGGCCGAAGTCGGAGCAATGGCTACCGACACAGCCGCTACTGCACAGCAGGCCCTGGCAACCGACAGCGCGGCAACAACCGTTCCTGCAAACGCTTCGCTCTCTGAGAGTGAGATAAAGGCACTCTGGCAGCCGGTGACAAATGAGCTTTCGGCTTATGACGAACCGCTCAACACGTCGCTGCTCTACATCTTCCTCGCCGGACTGGCAGGCGGATTCCTCGCTCTGTTCACTCCGTGCGTATGGCCTATAATACCTATGACCGTCAGCTTCTTCCTCAAACGCAACAAGGACAGGGGCAAAGCCATACGCGAGGCTACCACCTACGGTGTGTCTATCGTGGTGATATACGTCGTGCTCGGACTGGCAGTGACGCTGCTTTTCGGCGCGAGCGCGCTCAACGCGCTGTCAACCAACGCCGTGTTCAACATCTTCTTCTGTCTGCTTCTCATCGTCTTCGCGGCGTCGTTCTTCGGAGCTTTCGAGATAACCCTGCCTTCGTCGTGGAGCAACAAGATAGACCGCAAGTCGGAATCTACGAGCGGCATACTGAGCATATTCCTCATGGCGTTCACTCTTGTGCTGGTTTCGTTCTCGTGCACCGGACCTATCATCGGTCTGTTGCTCGTGGCCGTATCGACTCAGGACAACATCATCGCGCCGACAATCGGAATGTTCGGATTCGCCGTTGCGCTCGCCATACCGTTCACTCTGTTCGCCATGTTCCCGTCGCTGCTCAAGTCTGCGCCTAAGTCGGGCGGATGGATGAACGTCATCAAGGTGGTGCTCGGATTCATCGAACTGGCGTTCGCGCTCAAGTTCCTGTCCGTAGCCGACCTCGCTTACGGCTGGCACATACTCGACCGCGAGACATTCATCGCTCTGTGGATAGCCATCTTCGGACTGCTCGGACTCTATCTGCTGGGCATGTTCAACTTCCCTCACGACGACGAGAACCGCCGCACGAATGTTCCGCAGTTCTTCCTCGCGCTCATATCTCTGGCCTTCACCGTCTATATGGTGCCGGGTCTGTGGGGCGCTCCGCTCAAAGCCATAAGCGCATTCACACCGCCTATGAACACGCAGGACTTCAATCTGTATAAGAACGAGGTGCATCCGAGGTTCAAGGACTTTGAAGCCGGCATGGCTGCAGCACGCCTGGAGGGCAAGCCGGTGATGATAGATTTCACAGGATTCGGATGCGTGAACTGCCGCGAAATGGAGGCCGCCGTATGGACAGATGCCAACGTGGCAGACATGCTCAACAACAAGTATGTGCTCATTTCTCTGTATGTTGACGACAAGACTCCGCTCGATCAGCCTATAACAGTCACCGAAAACGGCAAGCAGCGCACGCTGCGCACCGTGGGAGACAAGTGGAGTTATCTGCAGAGAGTGAAGTTCGGAGCCAACACACAGCCGTTCTACGTGCTCCTCGACAACGAGGGTCATCCGCTCACAGGCAGCCGTTCGTACGACAAGGACATTAGCGAATACCTGAAGTTCCTGCAGACCGGACTGGACAGATTCAAGAAAAAACAAGCTGAATAAAAGCAGACAAGCATGTTAGACAAGAATATCAGACAGAGAATAATAGCACTGATACAACGCGAAGTGGTGCCGGCCGTGGGCTGTACAGAGCCCATTGCCGTGGCGCTTTGCACAGCGCGTGCCACTGAGACACTGGGATGCAGACCGGAAAAGATTACCGCACTGCTCAGCGCGAACATTCTGAAGAACGCCATGGGCGTGGGAATACCAGGCACGGGAATGATAGGTCTGCCCATCGCAATAGCATTGGGAGCCATCGTTGGCAAGTCGGAGTATGAGCTGGAGGTGATAAAGGACGTCACACCGGAGACTCTCGAGGAAGGCAAGAAATATGTTGACGAGAAACGGATCGACATAAAACTGAAGTCGGACATCACCGAGAAGCTCTACATCGACGTCATCTGCGAGGCAGCAGGACATAAGGCCGAAGCCGTGATAGCAGGCTCGCACACCAACTTTGTGTATGTTTCAAAAGACGGAGAGACGCTTCTCGACGTGAAGAAGACAAACGGAGAAGACGGCGAACAGGGCGATCCGGAACTCTGCATGCGCACTGTCTATGACTTCGCCACCACCACTCCACTCAACGAGATAGCCTTCATTCTGAAGACGAAACAGTACAACATAAAGGCTGCCGAAGAATCCATCAAGGGCAACTACGGACATTGTCTGGGCAAGACCATCGACCGTCCGCTGAGCCACGGCATCTTCGGCAACAGCATCTTCTCGCACATACTGTCGAAGACTGCATCGGCATGCGACGCCAGGATGGGCGGAGCCATGATACCGGTGATGAGCAATTCCGGCTCGGGCAACCAGGGAATATGCGCCACAAACCCCGTGGCTGTGTATGCAATGGAGAACGAGAACACCGAGGAAGAGCTCATCCGCGCGCTCACTCTGAGCCATCTCACAGCGATATACATCAAGCAGAGCCTCGGCAAACTGTCGGCAGTATGCGGCTGCGTGGTGGCAAGCATCGGTTCGAGCTGCGGTATCACCTACCTCATGGGCGGTGACTACAGCCGCATCTGTAACTCGGTGAAGAACATGATTGCCAATCTCACGGGTATGATATGCGACGGTGCGAAGCCCAGTTGCTCGCTGAAGATAGCGTCAGGCGTATCCACCGCCCTGCTCTCATCGCTTCTGGCGATAGAAGGAAAATGCGTTACGGCTGTCGAAGGTATAATCGACGACGACGTGGATCAGTCAATACACAACCTCACGCGCATCGGTTCTGAGACAATGAACCAGACCGACGAGATGGTGCTCGACATCATGACACACAAGCACAACTGCTGAAACGCTGACCGATATACGGCAAAACGGCAAGGCAGAAACTATATAATAAGACAATTCCCGCAAACGGTGACACCATAACAACCGTCTGCGGGAATTTCATTATAAAGCCCGACGAAACGCTGAAAAATCAATAATCCACGAAAAAATGTCATGAAAAACACGTCGTTTTCGTCCATATCACGTCTTTATATACAGAAGCGGCAACGACAGCAAGCGTAAGACCGCACAACGATACGAACATCCTAAAACGACAACAAGATGCTGGGAATACTACGAAAAAGAACATCCGGAGACGAGCTGGAGCGGCTTGTGAGGGAACAGACAGACAATATGTTCAGGTTCGCGTTCTTCCGTACAGGCGACAGAAGCACGGCCGAGGACATTGTACAGGACACTCTGCTGAGCGTGTGCAGGCAGAACAACAGGCCCACCGAGCCGGAAAAGCTGAAAAGCTACGTCTTCAGGGCGCTGTCAAACAGATGCCGTGACGTAATACGCAAGCACCGTACCGACACCGAACCACTGACCTGCCGCATGGCTGAAAAGGCCGTGGAAGACAACGACAACGAGCGTTCGGCCATGGAGGAATATGCACGCATCGAAAGAGTTCTGGGCGAAATACCGGACGAACAGGCCGAAACGATACGCATGCACGTCATAGACGGACTGAAGTTCACCGAGATAGCAGATATCACCGAAACGCCTGTCACAACGGTGAAATCGAGATTCAAATACGGCATTGAGAAAATAAAGGAAAGAATGAACAACCGAAAAAACAACTGATATGGATTGCAACAGTTTTAGAAAAAATGTGTACGACTTCATAGAAGGAGGCACAGACCAGAACCTGACACGTGAGATGGAAGCACACGCAAAGGCTTGTGAAGAATGCAGAGAATATCTGGAGCAGACCGAGAAAGCCATAAGCATGATACGTCCGGCATGCGACGTGAAGGCGTCGGACGCTCTGAAAGAGAACCTGAGAATAATAGCGGCGGGAACAAGAAAGACCGACGGGCAGCGCAGAAAGACCATACCTATGTTCAAACGCTACGCGGCCATTGCGGCATCGGTGCTCGTTCTTCTGGCCGGAGCAGTGACAACAGCCGGCATACTGCTTCACAGCAGCACGGCAAACGCGGCATCTGAAACAATAACAAGGGCACAGGCATCCGAATATTTCAACAACGCTGTACCACCGGAGCCCTCATCCATACGCCTGAAACTGAACGTGCGCACCTCTCCTAACGAGAACTTTGCATACGTGACACCTGTGAGCGGATTCGTGGAAACGGTACTGACGTTTGTCAACAAGAATAACACCATGTTCTGGAGGATAGAGAAACAGAACGGCCGCACCATAGTCTGCAACGGCAAAAGACAGTATATGTGGGGCCGTGGCGGCACAAAGGGTTATGAGAGCCATGCCGGTTATGATGGCTTTGCCGAGGGTTTGCTCACGCTTCTGCCGGCAGACATCAACATAATAAAAGGTATGACACATATATGCAGCACGCAAAGCAAATACACGCTCGATACAAACGACGAAGGAATAATAATCACCGTGATCTCGCCCGCAATGGGAAAAGGACGCGACGGGAAACCTCTGAACTCGTCGATAGCCGAATCAGACAGCAAGACAGAGTACGTCTTCGACAGCAAGACTAAGCTGCTGAAAAGCTACAATGTATGGATGAAGGTGATGGGCGTGTATGTGAAGGTGATCGAAAGCACCTCGATAGAATACAACAAAAGCGTGGACATGGCGTCAATGCTGAAGCGACCGGACAACATCAAGATATGGATTGACGTGACAGCCGACCATGGCATGTTCGCCGGAAGCACGGCAGAGCAAGCCGTAAAGAAGGTGTTCGAAGCAGTGACCGGAGGAAAAGCACAGAGCGTGAAGGAAGTGTTGTTCTGCTACGACATCGAAAAGATAGACAGCATTTACGGCGGAGCCGCTACCGTAACAGTGGGAAAGGCATACAAGGAAGGCACTTACGCAGGAGTGTTCGTACCTGTAGAGCTGAAATACAAGAACGGAAGGGTGGAGAAACTGACCGTCGCCGCACGCAACGACAACAAGGGCGGCGCATGGACAATAGACGGAGGAATATGAGAAGCGGCCATGTCGTCAGTGGCGTATCAGCGCCCTGACAGCAAACCAAAGGTGCATAAGGACTGTGGAAAGCGTTCCGTAATGAACGCACATCACACGGAATCTCTCCTTCAACGATGCGCGATGGTTCGCGGTGGTCATGCCTTCGGCAAGATAATTCACCAGAACCTTATTGACTCTACGCAGTTCGAGCCGCTCACGGGCGGCTCTTTTCATTATGCGTATGCACCAGTCCACATCGGCCGAGTAACGGTATTGCAGGTTGTAAGGCTCGCTGCGGGCGATGTCGGTGCGTGCGTAGAAGGCCTGATGACACACAAGCATGCCGTGGCGGAACGAGCGCCAGGTGAGCCGTTCGGGCGGTGTCAGACGGCGATGGGCGACAAAGCGTCCATTGATGTCCACGAGATCGGTGTCGCCATAGAGCACGGCGGGCAGTTCCTCACCGGGTTTTACGCTTGCGGCTATGTCCTCAAGCGTAGATGATGAAGGATAAGCGTCGCCGGCATTAAGGAACACCACGTAGTCGCCCGTGGCACGTTTCAGCGACTTGTTCATGGCGTCGTAGAGCCCTTTGTCGGGTTCTGACACGACAATCACCTCATGACCGCATCCACAGGCGTCAGACTCGGCCTTGTAAGCCTCGGCAACCGACACGGTGGAGTCGGCAGAACGGCCGTCCATAATGATGTGTTCCACGTTGCGCCACGTCTGTCGCCTCACGCTGTCGAGCGTGGTCTGCAACACCTGCGCGGCGTTGTAGGTGCAGGTGACGACAGTGAATTTTATATTCTTATTATCCATTCCGTCAGATGATATATTTCTTCATGGCAGCCATCTCGTTGTAAACCTCTATGTATTTCATTGCCACGCTCTGCTGCGAATAGCGCGCATGAACCTTCGACACAGCCGCCCGGCTCATCGCCTCATAGTCGGCCTCGCACAACAGCCAGTACATTCCGGCAGCCAGATCGTCAGACTTTCTGAAGTCGGCCACGTAGCCGTTCTGCCGGTGGTCTATCATTTCAGGAATGCCACCCGTGCGGAATCCCACACACGGCACGCCGCAGGCCATAGCCTCCATGATGGTGTTGGGCAGATTGTCCTCTATCGACGGCAGCACGTATATGTCGGCAGCATTGTATATTGTGGCTATTCGCTTCTCGTCGGTCACATATCCCAGGGCGCACGTCTTTAGCGCGAGGCGTCCGGTTATCTCCTCCGACTCGCCTCCGAGCACTGCCACCACCGTAGTGGTCTTCATCTCCGGATGCTCTGCCACGAGCCTATCCACAGCCTCGATGAAATAGCTCATGCCCTTGCGCTGGTCGGTCACACGATGCGACACGAACAATATTACCTTCTTATCCTCAGGCAACCCAACCTCGCGCCGGCATCCTTCCTTGTCGTGACGGCAGAAGAACACACGATGGTCTATGGCATTAGGTATGCACTGTATGCGCTGTCCCTTGAGCAGTGCGCTCTGTCTGGCCTGACTCTCGAGCCAGCGGCTGCACGCCACAAAACAGATGTTGCCGTCGGCATAAAGCGACTTCTTGCGCCGCCACACCTTGTTGGACAGATCGTGCTGCGAACCGCTGTCGGGCAACAACGGGCAGTTGGCACATCCGGACTTATACGCCAGACATCCGCCCGAGTAATGACATATGCCCGTGGCAGGCCACATGTCGTGCATGGTCCACACCACCGGCTTGCCGCTTTTCAGTATTTTCCTTATGTTTCCGAGCGAAAGCATGCCCTGGTTTATCCAGTTGAGATGAATGACGTCGGCCCACTTAAACTCCGGCAGCGACGTTATGTCGGTGCCGCTGTTGGCGATGTCTATCTCAAAAAGATGATCCTTTGAAAAATGAAGATGGCAGAATATGCACCATCTCTCCCACAGAAAGTGCCAGCGTGAGAACATTCTGCCCGGCACTTCCGCTACGGTAATGCTGTCGGTCTGCTTGTCACGCACGAGCATCTTGGCTTTCTCGCCGCTGTTGTTGAGCGTCTCCAGCAGTCTTCCGGCCGCAACCGCAGCCCCACCGGTGCGCTCGCTTGTATTCACGATTAATACATTCATTTTGCTTGCCCGTTTTTTCTCCCACAAAGATACAAAATGTTTTCTTTTGCGATACACATATTATATAATTATATAATTACATATTCATATAAAATGTGTGTCAAGGAAAAACGCGCGGAGCATGAAAATAAACATTCCGCAACCGGCCGAAATATGACGAAATAAAACAAAATGACAGTTTGAGGTGCTGAAACAGCCGAAAAACGGTCTGAAAAGTCTGAAAACAACACGTACACAAGATTTTTCCGACATTTTATCACAAATTTGCAAAACACCCCTACAAAGGCTGTGATGAAAGGGTGCAGATATGTCACTTTGCAACCAAAATGTAGCAAAATGTCACAAAAATAAAGTAAACCGACAAGTTTTAGCCACTTGATGGCCGCTGTGTGCGCACACAGAATATTGATATATATCAAAAAAGAATTAAAAATATCATATTATTTGTTTTATTGCTTGCAGAAACCGAAAAACCGTCGTATCTTTGCAGCGTCAAAAGGTTAATAGATTGTTTAGGTTATTAGTAATAGATTTAGGTTTTTAGTTATTAGGTTTAAGGTCAATTAAAACGATTGTTTAACAGGTAACAGTGCTGGGCCGTGAGGTTCGCATTTATTTCGAAATTTTTTTAGTTAAACATAGGAATATGCCACTGCTTGTTGAAAGTAGTGGCATTTTCCTTTTTATATGTTTACATAATCTGATAGGCTTATGCCGAACAGCCCGACCCGATGGAAACCACATGGTGATTGATTCTGTTCCTGAATTGACACAGAACGCAGGAAAACTTTTTAATGACATGGAGCAATATAACCCGGGGCAATACGGGCATGACGTAATAATCCATTCACTTTCTCACAACAATAGATTTATATTGCCGTAACAATATATGCACTTTCTTTAGAAAATAGATTCAATTTGCCATAATAATGAATTTACTATGTCACAACCATAGATTCGTTTTGCCGTAACAATAGACTCATACTTCTACCACCACAAGTTCGCTTTACTGCAATAATATATTAGCTTTAAAATAACAATAGATTCGATTTGCCACAACAATATATTCGCATTGCCATAATAATGGATTCACTTTAAAATAACGATAGATTAGATTTACCATATCAATAGATTCGATTTTTAATAATAATATATTCGCATTGCCGTAACAATAGACTCAATTTGCCACAACCGGTAAATAATCATAGCAAAAGCCAGGCGTGCTTCCGGCTGTTACGACAAATACTTTCCACGGCTTTTCCCGTTCCTATTATCCGTGTTTTTCAAGAAAACCCGTGAGATCAACTTACAATTTTTCTTGACAAAATTTTGACAAAATATTTTCGCAAAAAAGGTGTAAAGGAATGTTAAATCAGGCGTATCGGAGGCCGTTTCGGGGCATATCGGCTCTTCATATACCCTATATCATAGTCCGAAAATATTGATTCCGTGTTACGATATTGCCCATTTCGCAGTGCGATTAAGCCCATATTAGGGCGCGAAATGGCCTATATTGGCCCCTGAAATGGGCCATTTCGCAAGACGAAATGGTGCTTTTTGCAATGCGACAAAATGACCATTAAATATAAGCTATTGATATTCAATATCTTACTAAAACCTCTTATTTTCCGCGTATTTGCGCCCGAAGGAGACTCCGCTCGCAAATACGCGCTTATTTTTCGGGGTAGAACGGAAAACTCAGAGGGAGAAATCAGAATCTGCTTTCAATTTGAAAGTCGCATATTTCGGCTTATTTTTAAATGGATAAAAACGATGTTTATTCGGCATTTAAATTGGTCTATGTGGAATGGAAAACGCCTTTTCAAAATATAGAAAACGCTTTATACATGAAAAAAACGCCTTATCCAAAATAAAAGAATGCTTTATTAAAGATAAAAAACGTCTTATCCGATACCGGAAAATTCCGGTCTTTACATTTATATATAATATCCGCTTAACTTAAAGCTGCCCGTTTTCATTTCCCGAAACATCCCGTTCCGAACGGCAAGCGCCATGCGACAGGCCTGTCAGGACATTAAAAACGCTTCATAATTATCGGATATAAGATTCATCAACGTCTTCTTTTCGGAAAACGATCATCAGATTTCCATACCTTCAGAAAGGTATGAATATACATTCACGACGTGCAAAAAAGGAAAAAGGGAAACGACGGAACGGTATAAAAACAACAACGGCCGACCTCAAAGGTCAGCCGCATATAAGAACGGTGGCGTAGGCGCTGATGCCTTCCTCGCGCCCCGTGAAACCGAGGTGCTCGGTTGTCGTGGCCTTCACCGACACATTGTCAACGTCGGTGCCTATCACTTCGGCAAGGCAGCGGCACATATCCGGTATGTGAGGATTGAGCTTCGGGCGCTCCGCACACACCGTGGCGTCGATGTTGCCCACGGTGTAACCCTTGGTGGCTATCAGCTCGACGGTCTTGCGCAGCAATATCTTGCTGTCGATATTGAGCGTCTCGTCCGACGTGTCGGGGAAGTGATAGCCTATGTCGCGCATGTTTGCCGCACCGAGAAGAGCGTCGCATATGGCATGTATGAGCACGTCGGCGTCGCTGTGACCGAGCAGTCCGAGCTCGTGGTCGAGCTTTATTCCGCCGAGCCAAAGGTCGCGGCCGGGCACAAGTTTATGCACGTCGAAACCGAATCCTACACGTATTTTCATATTCCAAAATGTTTTTTGCTGTGTTATACATATTCGTCCGCCGGCAGACGGTTTATCTTCTGAACAGGTCTTTTATGCCGTCCATGTCGAAGCTGAGGGTGAAGCGCAGCGTCTGGTCGAGCGGATTACTCTTGGCCGTGGCTATGACGTAGGCTGCATCGAGCGAGAACACGCTCATCTTGAAGCCCGCACCCACGGTGAAATACTTACGGTTACCCTTGTTTTCCGACTCGTGGTGATAACCGGCACGCAGGGCGAACTGGTCGTGATAGACATATTCGCCGCCGACACTCCAGTATATCTCCTGAAGCTCCTCCTTGAAACCGCCGGGCGCATCGCCGAAGCTCTTGAATATACCGCTTATGCTGCTCACGTCGTAATAGTCTTTCTGCACACGCTCCATGTAGTCCTCGGTCGATTCACCTTCGTTCTGCTTCGGGTAAGTAGGTACGAGCAGCTTGTTGGCGTCGGCCGTGATGGTGAATCGGTTATACTCATCAACGGGCACCATGAGGGCGGCTCCGAGTCGCAGGTTGGTAGGTATGAACTCGCTGTTGTCATCGCCTCCGAACGATATCTTACTACCGATGTTCGATATGTTCAGACCAAGACCTATCTGACATTCGCGCTGTCCGATGGTGAAATAGTTCTGATAGTAGGCGGCAAGGTCGGCGGCGAAGGCGCTTCCGGGTGACGTATCCTCGGTGTAATCGTAGGTCAGGTCGGAGTATATCCACCTCACTGCGGCTGCGATAGAGAACTTCTCGCTGAGCATAAGCGAGTAAGCCACGTCGAAAGACATCTCGTATGGGTTGATGGTCATGCTGTTGTCGTCGCTCTCACCCATGCTGGTATATACCTCACCGAGCGAGAAATAGCGCAGCGAAGCAGACACGGCCGAGTAGTCACCTATGCGGTAATAGCCTGCCAGATAGGCCAGGTCCATATCGCTGACAAGCTGTCGCAGCCACGGAGTATAGTTGAGAGAGATGCCCGCACGCGAGATGGTGAACGGATACTTGGCCGGGTTCCAGTATTGCGAAACCACGTCAGGGTCGGTTGCCACACCGGCATCACCCATACCGGCGGCACGTGCGTCAGGGGCGATGGTCTGCGATGTGACCGACGTGTTGACTGGGTTGAACATGTTCTGCTTGTCCTGAGCCGAGACCGTCAGCACAATACCGGAAAACAGGCACGCGGCCAATATTCTTATCTTATTGTTCATTCTTATGATGTTTGTCGTTAATTCATATCCTAATAAGGCACTGAATAAAAAACGCCGATGCGCTCTATTTATTGCCAATGATTATAAGTTTCTTTGCCTTTGAGGTCTGCGAACTGCCGTCAGACCACATACGCACCCTGTAAATATATACACCCGTGCCCAGACGCTGGCCTCCGTCAACGGTCAGATCCCAATCCACCGTGTAGGCGTTGCCCGTGGTCACTCCGCTCTCCTCGTGGGTCCAGAGCAGCCGGCCGCTCATGTCGAACACGTCGATGCCCACATCCACGGTGCTGCCGGCGCGGTCGTGGCTGATGATGAATGTGGTAGATGTGGTGGCAGGATTGTTTGTGCAGCTCACGCTGAAGAGCGACGGCGTGAGTCCTTTCACCACCTTGAAGCGCAGTTGCGTGCTCGACATGTTGTTGAACACGTCCCAGGCGCGGAACTGCAATGTGTGCTCGCCTTCCTCGAGTTCGGGAATGTTGTAGTATGTCGTGCCGCGGGTGTAGCTTCCGAAGTCGTAGCTGAAGTTGTCGTTCAGATTGTATGTGCGCGCCATCTCGCCGTCGATTACGAGCTGCAGGTCGTGTCCTATGCCGTTGCCCGAGGAGTTGATGCCGTCCTTATCCATTATCTCGGCCACGAAGTAAGGCGTGCTGTTCACGTTGCCGCCGTTGACAAACGAGGGCGAATTGAGATAGCAGTATATTGACGGGCCCACGGAATCGTTCTCGGCCACGTCGCCTCCACCCACGATGAACGACTCGCAATAGCCGTTGCCTATGAGTGTGCGGTCGTTGCTCAGGACATAAAGATTGATGAGTCCTGTGCCGTCGGTGTAGTTTATGTCCTTAGGCACGGCGAAAGAGAATTCGAACCGTCCGCCGACAATGCTGTCGTTACCGTTGAAGAGCACCTTCGGACGGTCGTAATATGTGAACGGACTTGACGCCGCCTCGTCTTCGTTGCGGTTGTTCCACAGACAGGTTATCAGTTCGCGGCTGTCGTGTACGCTGGCTGCGAGCACACCGTTGAACTGCGGCGCGTCCTTGACATATCCGCTCACACGCATAATACTGCCCGCTCCTACATTCACCGTGGTGCCCGTGGTCACGTCCACTCCGTTGATGGAATCCACCACAACCGTGAGCGTAGGCAGGCTGAGCGACATGGCAGGATCGCCGAGCAGCGAGTATTGCAGGTTGTTCACCACCTCCATGTTGCCGTTTGTCTTGACACTGTTCTTTGCCAGGCGCTGTGCCTCACCGATGGTCATGGGTTTCCCGTCGGTCACGGTGAGCACATTGGTAAGGAAGTTTGTGTTCATCGTCTTGTTGTGTGAGGCATATACTGTGCGCGTCGTGCCGTAGAAGGCCACAGCTCCACCCTTCGGGTTGAGCACGGCAGTCTCGCCTATTGTCGATTTCATTCCGTCGAAAGGCATTATGTCGCACGACGCAGTCACCCACAAAGGGAGGTTGGTATTGGTGAAACTTGCGAAGTCGGAGAGTCTTAGCACCGACTCGTGTGATATCTGGTCGGCACGTCCGTGACCGGCGTAGTCCATGATGAGTGCGCCGGCGGCCTGCTGCTGTTTTATGGCTTTCGATGCGTCGGGATATGATTTTCCGGTGGATGAAGTCTCACGCTTGTATGCGTCCCACAACACTTTCTTTATGTTGTATCCGGGATGCAGACTCGAAATAAGGTCGGCCACATCGTTCACATCGCGCATGTGTATGTCGGCGTTGCCGTCGTCGCCCATGAACATCATAGTGTTCTGCCATGCTCCGGCGTTGGCGTTGGTGACATAGTTTATCACCTTATCCACCATCACTTTGGCGTCGCTCTCCGTCGTTACGGGGAATCTTCCCACCGCCACATCGAGCTTGTCGCGCAACAGCGGGTTCTCTCCCTCACCGTCGTCGAGCATACAGAAGTAGCCGTCGTCGATGTAGCAGCTCACCTCGTTGAACGAGTTCTCGCTCTCGAAACAGAGCAGATAGTCGTCGGCATTGAGGTTGCGGCAGTCTGATGTGAGCATTCTGTTGTCCCACACACAGTCGCCGAAGAGCAGCAGATACTTGGGCATGTCGGCCTCGGTCGCTGCCCGGTCGTAGAGCATCTTGAGGTAATTGCGGTAGGCACTGGCGTCGGGCGTACCGCTGGAGAACTCGTTGAACAGCTCGTCGGCAGGAACAATGCGCACCCGAAGAGCGTCGTGTGTCTCATGAAATTCCTTCAATCGCTCGGCCTCTGACTTCAGTTTCTGCGATGTCGGGATGATTATCACCATGTCGGCAGGGCCGTCGGCGTGCAGATCCTGGTTGGTTATGTTATACACGTACTGCGGAACGGGGAACGACGCGGTGAGGTCGGGAGCGGCAAAAGGCTTGTTCCACGCCATGGACACGTAGTCGAGGCGCGCCGGTCCGCCCGAGAGCACGCTTATCTTTACCTTGTTCTGAGCCTGTGGATTATTTATAGTGTAAGTGCCCGAAGCCTCATTGCCTTCGTCGTATGCCGCAAGGCTGATGTTGAGAGTGCCTAAAATGGAATCGTTGAACTCTACCTGTACACGGCACGCACTGCCCGCCGACACGTTGACTGACAGCTTTCCGTATGTGGCTTCAGGATTGCCCGACAGATCCACAGTGTATGGCGATGTACTGGTAACCTGCTGACTGTCAAACAGATTGCGTCCGCCCTGATACCATGAATAGCCATCCACCTCGTAGAGTGTGTGATAATAATAAGGTGACGGATAGAAAGACGCGAGGAAGTCTTCCTGACTTATGCGGGCAGGAGTGCCTTCATCGTTTTGTGTTATGAAATAATATCCGTAGTCAGAATATGGGTTCCGCGTACGACGACTGCTGCTGTTGCTTTCCCACGACACCGGACCGAGAGCGTAGAAAAGCAGTCGGCCGTCCACATCGCAGAGCGGAACCTCGCGCAGGTCGTCGTATTCCACAAGGTCGCTGCCGGACAATGTCTCGTTCTTCAGGTTGCCGCCGTAGCCGTAAACCTTTACTTTGCTCAGGTCGGAAAATCCCGCCTGACGTATCAGCGACTCGCTAAGCTGATACACTCCGGTGGAAGATACACGTATCTTTGCCCAACGTCCCGAGGCAAGAACCGAATGTTCGGCATAGCGCGATGCAGGGGTCGAGGCATCGCGCAATGCTGAACGGCGCTGGCGTGACACAGGACGCGCCTCTACTTTCAGCATGAAGCTCACGAGCAGACGATAGCGTCCGTCGCGATAGACCACCGGACAGAAGCTCGTCTCGAGCGAAGGTTTCTTGCGGTCGAACACGATATGGCTGGTTATCTCGGGCATTGCGGGAGGCAAAGTCCGGACAAGTTTCTTGTATGAAGAGATGTCGCTGTCGGGCATATCGATGAACTCCGGATATGCAAACGACACGGTATAGACCGAATCAGCGTAATTGGCAGGCAGCGGCATGGTGCTTGCGAAAAGTGGAAGCACGGAATCTGTCCTAACCTGATCGGCCGTCAGATTGAAGAATCTCTGTGCTCCGGCAACCGAAGGCTGCATGAGCAGAAGCATCAGAAACAGTATGTTGTAAAACGTTTTCTTCACGCTTGTCTTTCGTTTTAGCTTTTATCAGACCGGCCTTCGGCGTGCTTTCCGGCTTCTAACGGCACCACATGTCGAGCACTTTGCGGTCGTCGAGCCAGCCTTCAAGCTTGTCGCCTATCGCGACAGGCCCTATTCCGACGGGCGTTCCTATGTAGA
>ERZ827168.1278-NODE-1278-length-35290-cov-5.579878_pt1 | contig 35290 bp, 33 predicted proteins | sample MGYA00519868_ERZ827168 | MGnify/ENA primary metagenome ERZ827168 (study PRJEB31778, sample SAMEA3449271) | human gut metagenome | biome: human gut; feature: human-associated habitat; material: faeces | place: United Kingdom | collected 2010/2012 ...
ACGGACCGCACGAGCAGCACAAAGGCAAGATGGCCTCGGTCGCCTTCCACCAGTACTTCCAGTTCCGCCGCGATGGCTTTGTGAAGCTCTTCGAGGGCTGCCTCGGGTACGGCAACGGTGAGCAGATGCGCGACTTCGTCTACGTGGGCGACGTGGTGGCCACAATCATAGGATTCTTCGAAAAGCCCGCAACCGGGATCTTCAACGTGGGAACCGGACGAGCCCAGCCCTTCAACGACATTTCTCTCACCGTCGTGAACACGCTGCTGCAGGCCGAAGGCAAAATCAGCGCTCCCATCTCGCTCGAAGAGGCGGTCGGGAAGGGTTATATCCGCTACATCACATTCCCCGAGGCGCTCAAGGGCAAGTATCAGGCCTACACGCAGGCTGACCAGACCAAGCTCCGGGCGGCGGGCTGCACCACGCGCTTCAAGTCCGTGCAGGAAGGCACTGCGCTTTACATGCAGGACCTTTTGAAGCGCTATCCGAACCCGTAAGGGCCTGCGGAGCACTCCATGAAGGCAGTGTTTCTTGACCGGGACGGCGTCATCAATGTGGACCGAGCCTACGTGCACCGCATAGAGGACTTTTCCTTCGTCCCGGGCACCCTCGACGCCTGCAGGCTGTTCCGGCAGCAGGGTTTCCGCCTGTTCGTTGTCACCAACCAGTCAGGCATCGGACGCGGTTATTTTTCCGAGCAGGACTTCTCGAAGCTCACCGAGTGGATGCTGGCCGAAATGGCCCGGGCCGGGGCCGAAATTGAAAAGGTCTATTTCTGCCCCCACCACCCCGAGGCTGCGATTCCCCGATACAGGAAGGTCTGCGGCTGCCGCAAGCCCGCCCCCGGCATGATTGAAGCCGCCATACGGGACTTTGGGATTGACCCCGCCAGGAGCGTCATCTTCGGCGACAGCCTTTCCGATGTGCAGGCCGGAAGCGCAGCGGGGCTGGCCGAGCGCGTTCTGCTCGGGAAAAACGGGGCCGGGCGTCCTGCGCTCGCACCGCCGGCGACTGCGTCCTTCAGAAACCTGCTCGAAGCTGCCCAAAGCAGCTGGTTTCATTTGTTTTGCAGAAGGATTTCCTCATGAGCAAGCATTTTCCCGCGCCATCCTTTGAGAAAAAAATCGTCTCGGGGGAGCGCCTGCGGGAGGCCGTGCAGCGGCTTCCCCGCCCCATCGTCATGACAAACGGCGTTTTCGACATTCTCCACCGCGGCCACGTCACCTACCTCGCCCAGGCGGCCGCGCTCGGTGCGAGCCTCGTCGTCGCGGTGAACTCCGACGCTTCGGTGCGGATGCTGGGCAAAGGCGATGACAGGCCTGTGAACCGCGAGGAAGACCGGGCGGCGGTCCTCGCCGCCCTCGAATCCGTCTCGCTGGTGACGATATTCAGCGATAAGGTGCCGCTAGAGCCAATCGCCGCTGTCCGCCCCGACATCTACGTGAAGGGCGGGGACTACGAGGTCGAGGACCTCCCGGAGGCCCGTCTTGTTGCCTCCTGGGGAGGCAAGGCCTGTACCATCGCCTTCGAATTCGAACGCTCAACCACGGCGCTGCTTAAAAAGATCAGGGGCGGAGCAGGAAAATGACCCGCGAGGCGCCTTTTAGCCGCGAAAGCCTGTACGCCGTCGGCGACCTTCACGGCTGCCTCGAGAGCCTGCAGCAGCTCCTCGCGCAGCACCTGGCGCACGGTCATGCGCGGGTTGAGCGAGGAATAGGGATCCTGGAAGATGATCTGGATATCCTTGCGCAGCACGCGCATTTCAGAATACTTCAGGCGGCTCAAGTCAATGCCGTTATCCAGCATGGCTTCGTACTCCTGGAACTTGGCATTATCCTTATACTTTGCTTTGAGGGCAGCCACGCTGGCTTCCTCGTCCCGCAGGATGGCGTTCAGCTTATCAAGCTTTTCCTGCAGACCCTTTTTCTTTTCCCGGTAGATCTCTGCCTTGCGCAGTGCCTGGCGGATCTTGGGCTGAGGATTCTTAAAGTTCTTGTCCGCCTCGATCTCCTTGGCAATAGCTTCGTTCAATGAGATCTCGCCGTCCCAATCCCGCATCTGCTCCTTGATCTTGGAGATCTGGATGTTGGTGCGGTACTTCTTCAGCAGGGCCTCTGCTCCTTCCCGGGGATTATCCAGCGCCGCAAAGCCGCCCAGGATCTTGACCACGTTCTGGAAAGCCGTCTGAGCCTCCGCAGCCAGCAGATTCTTGGTCTGATGCTGATAGAAGGTTGCCTTCTCCCCCGCCTTTTCCACTTCCGCAGCGGCAGCAGCGGCCTTGGCCTGCTCCTTCTTATACTTTTCGATCATTTTAGGGGCCTGCGCCAAAGTCTTTGCCACATATTCGGGGGCAAAGTCTTCCAGCGTGCGGCCGTAATACAGGGTGCTGCCGGCAGTCTGATCATACAGCTGAAGGATGGTTCTGCCCAGGGTGGACTTGCCGCAGCCGGATTCGCCTACCAGACCGAAAGTCTCGCCGCTGAAAATATCGATGGTGATATCCTCATTGGCCCGTACATACAGCTGCTCTTTCTGGAACCATTTGGTTTTGGCTACAGGAAAGTACTTTTTAAGATTCGTGATTGACAACAGCTTTTCCGTGTTCTTCACTGCAGCGCACCTCCTTCATGGGATAGAAACAACGAATTTTCTGGCCGGGGAGAACCTCACTGAGCGCAGGTTCTTCCTCCAGACAACGCTGGGTGGCGTACTTGCACCGGGGTGCAAACTTGCAGCCCTTGGGCAGTGCCAACGGATGGGGCACTACGCCGGGAATAGGCTTGAGCTTGGTGCCCACGCTGTCCATACGGGGGATGGAATGCATCAGACCCTCCGTATAGGGGTGGCTGGCCGGGCAATCATGGCTGAAGATCGTCCGTGCAGCCGCCTGCTCCACCACCTGGCCGCAGTACATGACCACCACGTCATCGGCCATCTCATTGATAACGCCCAGGTCATGGGTGATGAAGATGATGGCGGTGCCGTTTTCCCGCTGAAGGTCGTTCATCAGGTGCAGGATCTGTGCCTGAATGGTCACGTCCAGAGCGGTGGTGGGTTCGTCGGCAATGAGGATCTTGGGCTTGCAGGCCAGGGCCATGGCGATCATGACACGCTGGCGCATACCGCCGGAAAGCTGGTGAGGATACTGAAGCAGAACCGCCTCGGGATTGGGGATCTGCACGGCGTAGAGCATCTCCAGCGCTTTCTTCTCCGCTTCCTTCTTATTCAGCTTCTGGTGAATAATGAAGGGCTCGCTGAGCTGCCGCTTGACGGTAAACACCGGGTTCAAGCTGGTCATGGGCTCCTGGAAGATAACGGAGATCTTGTTGCCGCGGATGGAATACATCTCCTGCTGGGAAAGCTTGGTCAGATCCTTGCCTTCGAAGAGGACCTCCCCCTCAGCGATATAGCCATTGCCATCCAACAGCTGGAGGATGCTCATGGCAGATACTGATTTACCGGAACCAGACTCGCCTACAATGCCAATGGTCCTGCCGGATTCCAGGGAATAAGATACGTCGTTGACAGCCTTAACAATACCTTTTCTGGTCTTAAAGTAGGTATGAAGGTTTTTTACTTCTAATAAAGCCATATGTATGCCTCCATCCTTTATTTCTCCTGGGAGCTCTTGGGGTCAAGAACATCCCGCAGGGTGTCGCCGATGATGTTGATGCTGATAGTCGCCACAGACAGCGCAATGGCGGGGAACAGCCACTGCCACCAGAAGTTCTGGATGACTATGGAGTTGTTGGCGCCGTTAAGCATATTGCCCCATGTGGGCTGCGGCTGCTGTACGCCGAAGCCCAGGTAGGAAAGGCTGGACTCGGTAAGCATGCATCCTGCAAAGTCCAGGGTGATGTTCACCAGAATGATGGAAATAACGTTGGGAAGGATGTGCTTGAAAGCGATCCGGTTCTCCTTGACGCCCATGGATTTGGCGGCAATGACAAACTCCTTCTCACGCTCGGCCAACACCTGCGCGCGGATCATACGGGCAAGACCGGTCCAGCTGAGCAGGCCCAGAATGATCATGATGATGAAGATTCTGGTATTCTCGTCTATGGGCATGGTCCGTATGACATAGGACAGCATCATGGCAAATGGCAGGAAGGGCAAGGCAGAGAATATCTCTGTCACACGCATGAGCAGCATATCCACCCAGCCGCCAAAGTAGCCGGAGAGACAGCCCACGATAACGGCGATGATGGTGGAAACCACTACAGCCACCGCGCCGATGGTCATGGTCATTTTGCCGCCGTGGATAATACGGGTGAGGATATCACGGCCGCGGCTGTCGGTGCCCAGGGGGTACCCCTTGAAGCCCACGCTCTCCACCAGCTTATCCTCGCTGTCAACCATGTAGGTCTGCTTGGAGCCGGTGTAGATCAGGCTGCACTTGTCGCCGTCCACGTTGCACTGGCCGCCATCGTTATGGCCCCAGGCATATACGTTACCGCTTTCGCCCACGGCTACAAAGTGCCGGGTGCCGGCCTTGATCTCTACCATCTTCTCATTGGCGGTGATGGCGGGAATATCCTTCTCGCCGTATTCAGCGGCACCGAAGACCACCAGGCTGCCATCGTCCATGACGAAGCAGTAGCAGTTGTTGGTAGCGGCAATATCCAGAACGGTGCGGTCCTTCATGTAGGAGCGCAGGTTCTTGATCTGACCGTCCTTATTGGAATAAGCGGTCTGCTTGTTGAAGGTCAGGGTCTGGCCGCCGGTAACGGTGCCGTCTTCCTTCAGCAGGATGGCATAGTAGTTGGAGAAGGCCACCTTTTGCACGCCAGTGTTGTATTTCTCCTTATTGGCGAACTCAGCAAGGCTCAGCATGCTGTTGTTGTTGCCCCACATATACATCCGTCCGTCATCCATGACCAGAGCAGTGACCTGATAGCCGCAGATCAGCTGCCGGATATGGCTGGGATCGATGGTGCCGTTGATCAGCTCTTCGGGCTCCTGGGTGTAGGGCTCGTTCTCGCTCTTGAGGTAGCCGTACTGGCCGTTGCCGTTAGTGCCCCAGCCCACCACCTTACCATCGGTAGTGACGGCGATGATATGGTCGGAACCGGCGGCGGCAGCCACCACCTTGCCGGGCTGGATCTCTTCGGGATACTTGGAGTAATCCACGCCGGTCAGGTTGTTCTTTACGTTGCCCCAGAGATAGAATGTGTTATCTTTGCTTACGCCGACGGTAAAGTCGGAAAAGCCGTTGATATCCTTGATCTGATCCTTCAGGCCATCGGGCACCGTCTTCATATTATTGAGAGGAGGCATGTTGGCCTGGAGAGGATCGGTATAGTTCAGATCCATGGGCATGAAGTAAGGCCCAATGAACACAAACAGGAACATACCGATCAGCACAATCAGAGCGGCTACGGCCAGCTTCCGGCGGAAGAAGGCCTTGGTAGCCATAACGGAGGGGCTTTCGATCTTTTCGATGGCGAACTTCTCGTCATCGGTCAGCTCTTTGCTGGCGCCCCAGAAGGCGCGCTTGAGCCAGCGGCCCAGGGTGCTGAACACGCCGTTCTTTTTGGCAGCACTGCTGTTTTTCTTTTCCATAGACTGCCTCCTTTACTTGTTGACGCGCACGCGCGGGTCGACCAGACCGTATACCAGGTCGATAAGCAGATTGCCGAAAAGGGAAATGGACACATAGAACATCTGCAAAGCCAGAATGACCTCGTTGTCATTGCCGTTCAGGGCATCAAAATATGTTTTACCGATACCGTTAAGGCCGAAGATATTTTCAATCATTACGGATCCGCCGAATATACCGAGGAACCAGCCGATAATCAGCGTAACGACAGGCAGCAACGCATTGCGCCAGGCATGGGAATAGATAACTACCTTTTCCCGGACGCCCTTGGCGCGGGCAGTACGAATGCAGTCCATGGACAGGGCCTCGATCATGGATGCGCGGACATAACGGGTCATGCCGCCCAGGGAGCAGAAGGTCATTACGATCAGGGGCAGGGCCAGATGATACATCTTATCCCAGAATTTATCCCACTTGGACCAGTTAAGACTGCCTGCTGTCTGCATGCCGGAGACCGGGAACCAGCCCAGCACAACGGCAAATAACCAAATGAATACAATTGCAATGATAAAGGTAGGTAAGCTGTAGCCAATGATCGTGCCCACCTGCACGGCTACATCCCTGCGGCTCCCCCGCTTTACGGCACAGAATATGCCAAGGGGAATGGTTATGCCCAGGGCCAGAATGGTGGCGAAAACATTAAGGAAAATAGTGTTTTTCATGGGCTCGCCCAGCACTTCGATCACGGGTTTGCCGTATTTGATGGACTGGCCGAGATTCCCCTGAAGCAGGCCGTTGTAGCTCCCGTCATAGAAGGGATACACACCCAGCCAGCGTAAATAGCGTTCGATTTTTGTACCGTCTGTACCGTATCGTCTTTGCCAATATTCAAGACGTTCGTCGTAGTTGAGCTTGCGGTTGGCCTGGATCTCCAGCTTGGCCGCTTCTGCCGCCTTATCGATGGGCAGCATGTTGTAGACCATGTAAATCAGAAATGAGAGAATAAAGAATACGAGAACAATGTATAATATTCTCTTGACTATGTATTTCCCCATAGGCACCCTCCGTTTGATATGCCCGCACGGCAGCAGCGGGCTATGCCGTTATACCCTCTAAAAAAAGCGCCGACCTGCACAGGAAGGGATCCTTATAGACATGCAGATCAGCGCCTGCGCTTAAACCTGTACCGAAAGACCGCTCCTTACGACAGGGGGGGCATATAAAATGCCCCCGCACAGTCGTTTTTGCGCTTAAAGCGATCTTATATTTTCTTCTACAGGAACCGATTAATAGTTCTCGTAGAAGTCGGCCTCGTCCATGATGTAGTAGCTGGAGTAGTTGCTGTACATCTCAGGATCGATGGTCCAGTTCCAGGAGAAGTCATATACGGCGCTGTTGAAGCCGGTAGCAAAGTTGATAGCGTTCAGCTTGGCTACGCCGTTCCAGCCGTAGGATTCCATTTGGGAGAGCTCGCCATATACACCAGTCTGGAAGTCGCAGGAGGTGTAGGTGATGTAAGCGCCGATCTCGGTGGTGGCGTTGGGGTTGGTCTGCCATGCGGTGATCAGCTGGTCGGTAACGTTGTTGGGCTGAGTGCCGTACCAGTTGATGGCCAGGGGCATGTAGTACTCACCGTTGATCTTGAGGGTCTTGTAAGCGCCGTCAACAGATGCAAAGGTGATGTTCTGGGGGGAGAGCTCATAGCCTTCCAGCTTCTTGTAACGAACGGCATCGGTGCCGGCCACATAAGCCTGACCCTTGTCGTTGTAGATCCAGCCGCCCTCGTCGAGCACTGCGTTGGCAGAGTCGGCGCTGTAAGCATACTGGTTCAGGATGATCTCGTCTTCAACGGCCTTGTAGGCGGAGAAGCCGGTGTAGTAAGGACCATGCACAACGGAGCCGTAGCCGCCGGTGAAGGTCTGAGCGAATTCAGGACGGTTGATGGTGTAGATGATAGCCTGACGGACGGAAGTGAAGCTGGTGGGACCCAGGTCGCCGCGGAAGCCGAGCTTGCCGTAACCGGCGCGGTCATAGTGGGTCTCGGCGAACTTGCCGGGGTTTTCTTCCACGATCTTCAGAGCGGCCTTGGTGTCGTCACCACCGGTAACACCGGCAATGATGTCGATCTCGCCCTTGAGGAGCTGGTCGTTCTGGGTCTCGCTGATGATCTTGACGTAGGTGATGGTCTCGATGGAGGCCTTGCCGCGGGCATCGTCACCAGGATAGTTGGGGTTCAGAGTCAGGGTAGCGGTCAGGGAAGAAGCGTCGTAGTTGGACACTACATAGGGGCCGCTGTAGGGGATAGCAGAATCCCACTTGAGGTTCTCGTTAATGACGTCGGCCATGACATAAGCGTCAACGCCGTTCTTGTTCTCCTTCTTGTAGAAGTCATCGGAGAGGCCGCACTCGTTGTTCTCGTTGACAACGATGTCGTTCTCGCCCAGGTACAGAGCCATGGGAGTGGGATCGAAAGCGGCGTAGGTGATTACATAATAGTAATCGGCATAGTCTGCCAGGTAGGTGATGGCGAAGGTGTAGTCATCGATGAGCTGTACGCCCTTGAAGTAAACCTTGTCGCCCTCGCCTTCGTAGGCCTTGAATGCATCGTAGCCCACAACGGTCTGACCCGCATTACCATTGCCGCCGGCGGCCATAGCCACTTTGGTGGAGTTGACCAGCAGGTAAGCCAGGTAGTTCTTAGCGGTGATGGGGGTGCCATCGGAGAACTTCAGGTCGTTACGGATCTTGATGGTGTAAGTCAGGGTGCCGTCGTCATTCTTGACGTGCACGGGTTCTTCGGCCAGAGCCTTCATGTTCCAGGTGATGGCGCCGTCCATGCCGGCCTGAGCGGTAGCATAACCGGTGGTCAGGTTCTGGACATCCAGATCGGAGCTGGCGGGAGAGGACTTGCCCCAGGAGGAGTTACGGAAGTTGCCGGACAGATCGGTGGTGCTGCCGAGAATGAAGGAGCTGGTTTCGCCTTCCTTAACGGTTGCGGCCACGATGGCATCTTCGGGACCCCAGTAGGGAGAGGTCACGAAGTTTTCGATCTTAGCGTTGTATACATCGAAGTACTGGTTGGAGTAAAGAGGTACTTCAGCTACCAGGTAGTTCCAGCGCTGGATGTACAGCTTCCACCACTCGTCGTACACGTCGTCAGCGGTCTTATACTTCTCGCTATTTTCGGGTACGGAGCAGTTGTAGACCATAGCCATGGAGAGGAAGTCCTCGCCCAGCTCGTAGGTCTTGCCATCAACTTCAACGGTGGCAATACCGTCTTCGTCCTCTTTCACCATGTCGATGGTGACTTTGGAACCGATCTTGGAGTAGACGGAAGAGAAATCCTTATGGACGATAGCATCGTTCACATCTACTTCTTCGTACTTAACTTCAGCTGCCGGAGCGGGTTCCTCGGTCTTGGTGTCGGTATCCGCAGGAGCTTCGGTCTTGGTCTCAGCTTCGGGCTGCTTCTGATCTTCGGCGGGTTTCTGCTGCTGGCAACCAGCGAGCACGCCAAAGACCATCACAACGGCCAGCATGAGTGCAAAGAGCTTTGCAAATTTGGATTGCATGTTTTTTCCTCCTTGTTTTTTTATATTTTACGGCTCGCGCCGGAAAATATCTCTTTCGGGTGAAGGGAAGGACCGGATATTTTTGTGGAAGAAGTGTATATACAGCCTTTCTATCACTTGATAATGGATTTTACCACAAGGCCGATTAAAATGCAACAGAAATGTTGCGCCGTTATGAAGAATACATAGTCTGTGGGCATTTTCCCCCGTAAATAGGCGTATTTTCATCCAAATGGGCTGGATACAAATTCATATTTTTGTTTGTTCCAGACGGAAAATATGGATTTTTTCATACTTTTTTGTCTTTTATTCTCTTTTGAGGCGACTGTTTTGTGTTTTGTTATATAAGATGCAGTATTTTCTTACCCTACAGATTTCAGATATGGATTTTTTGTGCATAAAGGCTGCAATTATACCCCCGTGGGGCATATTTTTACACATTTGTTTCTTATTATATACACCCCTCCCCTGCCCGGGCTGGACAACCGGCCAGGAACAATTTACAATGAGAAAAAATGGAGGGAGCCACTTATGGGAAAATACATTCTCCCGGCGGAGCTGTGCCGGGGACGGCTGGCCGGGGCAGACCTTGCCTTTGCGGATCTGCGGGGGCGGGATCTTTCCTGGGCGGATCTGGAAGGTGCGGATCTGCACGGGGCCGACCTTACCGGAGCCCGGCTGGACAATGCCTGGCTGCCCCGTGCCAATCTGCAGGGTGCCATACTGCAGAACGTCAGCCTGCAGGGGGCCTGCTGCCGCTGGGCCGACTTTTCCCAGGCGGATGCACGGGGTGCGGACTTTTTCCGGGCGGTGATGGAATATACCCGCACGGACGGCCTGCTGACCGACGGCTCCACCCGCTGGTTCCGGATGCACTGCCCGGAGCAGGGCGCCTTTGTGGCTTATAAAAAATGTGCGGACATGCGGCTGGTGCAGCTGCTTATCCCCGCAGAGGCCCGGCGGGTAGCGGCAACCAGCACCTGGGGCCGGTGCGACAGAGCCAAGGTGCTGACCATAAAGAGCTTTGATTACCGGGAGCGGTTCACGGAAGCCACCTCTTTGCAGACGGACAGCTTTGTATACCGGGTGGGGCAATGGGTGAGCGAGCCCCGCTTTGACCCGGATCGCTGGCTGGAATCAGCCCCGGGGATATACTTCTGGCTCACCCGGCAGGAGGCCTATGACTACTGAAAAGGATCCGGATCTGCTTCGGCTGGAGGAACGGCTGGCCGCTGCCCCCGGCTTTGTATATAAGCTGGAAACGGAATACTGGTATCTGGGCCGTTTTATCTGCGCTCCCTGCAGGGAACAGGACGCCACAGACAGCTGGGAAATGTTCGTCCTCTTTGCCGATGCCCCCGGGCAGGAGGGATGGCTGTATTTCCACCGGCTCCGGGGATACAGCGACATGGCCCTGACCCCGCCCCATGACCCGGAGCAGGTGCGTGCCTGCCGGCGGAAGCTGCTGGCAGGACTTTCCCCGGCAGAGAGAAAAAGTCTTTTGCAGCAGTTGGAGAGGCTGTATCGATGTCTGCCCCGGTTCAGCTGATGTTTTGAGCGCTCCCCCACCCTGGGCGGAGCGTTTTTTATGCCAAAACTGCAAAAGGGCCCGGCGCACACGCGCTCAGCCCTTCTGCAGGAGACTACTATGAGTATACGATTACACTTTGGCGATGTACTCGTAAGGAAGTGGCACGATGGTACCGGGGGTCTGGATGGCAACGAGCTGCTCCAGCGCCGCCCTGACGATATCCGTCTGCATCTGCACGTTATGGGGTTCCCCCGCATTGGCGCCCATAGGCACCAGAGGGGCTACCGCCCGGGGTGCGCCCGTCTGCCGCACAACGGGAGGCAGGGCTGCGATGATAATGGTGGGAATGCCAACGGCTTCGATTGCTCTCTGCACCAGAACTGCAGAGCGGTGGCAGGTCCCTCACCCGGCGGTGAGGATGACGGCGTCTACATCCTCGCTTTTGAACATTTCGGCGATCTGGGGGCCGGTGATATGCCGGAACTTCTCCTGATTGCCGCCGCCGCCCATGAACCCTGCGTGAACCGGAGCGCAGGCCCGGATAAACCCGGCCCGGGCCAGTTCGTGAATACGATCCAGCGGAAACATACAGTTGATGTCTTTATTTACATCGGAGTTGTCATAGCCCCCGTGGGAGACCATGAGTTCGCTGGTGGGAACGGTATTTTCTATCTTGCGCCAGGTGAAATCCCCCGCCAGATTGAACCGCTCCTGATCCTTTCTGTGTATGCCGGCCGCCGAAGCGATGGCAATAGACATATCCTTGAGAGCTTTAGTCACCGGGGCCCACACGGGGGGCGGGGTCACGGGCACGTAGATCTCAGACTGCAATCCTTTGACTATGGTCAGGCCCATCAGAGTTCCTCCTTCATATTTTCGTTCTTTTGGCGCATCCGCTCCTTACGGAGCGCATATTCGCCTTGATTTTGCAGGTAACGCCGGTTGACTTCGGGGCCCAGCTGCTCTATGAAGCTCATATTCCAGGCCACTTCCTGCCCCACCCGGATCTCATACTCGCTGATGAACATCCGCAGGGGGATCCGTAAAGAGCCAAGACGTCCCTTCAGGTCAATGGCTACGGCGCCGTCATGGACCTCGGTGATCACACCCTCCATGCGGATGATCTTATCGCCATACGCAAGAGGCTTTTCCATCAGTCGTATTTCTCCCGGCGCTTTTGGCTCATGGGCAGGGACTGCTCGTTGAGCTCGGTTTCTATCCGCTTCCCGGTGGCAGCCTCCATGGCCTGCAGGTTGGCGGCCTTTACTTCCGGATTCCATTTCTTTTCGGCGGCCTTTACCGGCTCCCCGGCCATGGCATTCTTGAGCATCTGAATGGCACGCAGTGCATCTTCGGGGCAGAGCGTGTTGCAGGCCAGCACCTCGTTTTCTATACCGGAGGCGGATTTGTTCATATCCACCATGTGGGTCATGTACTTGTTGCCCACCACCAGAGCCCCCTGCACGGCGCAGAAGCTGAGCCCCACCACAGGGATGCCCCGCATGCCGATCTGTTCATGATGGCTGGCAAAATCGATATGGTTGTTGCCGAAGCCTTCGGTAGTTACAAAGGCGCCGTCTACATCCAGCATCTCGCACCACTGGCCTACCCGCCTGGACACATAGAACTTTTCCGCATTGATCTGGGGAGACCCTACAAAGATCACCCCGCACAGATCCAGCTCCTCGTCCTGCAGGGCCGCCAGCACCAGTGGCTCCCGCCAGTAGTGACGGCTCATCTCCTTGGAAGCGGGGCCAATGCAGGTAAGGGCGTGGATGCACCCATCCAGCACCTCCAGCGGGGATACGGCCACGGGCACGTTGCCCAGATCCACATTGGGTTTGGCCCCCAGCACGCCTACCGGCTCCACGGGAAGGATCAGATTGTCATGCATGGCCCCCTGCCCCATGATCTCCTTGACGATGACCACTTTCTTTTTGCCGGGGCGGCGGTACTGCTCAAAGGTTTCTTCGGAAACGACCAGTTCATCGCCGGCCTTTTTCAGGGCTTCCCGGATCTCCTGGGTGATCACGTCCGTAGCGGCATGAGCGGCCATGGGACCGGGACGCTCCATGTTGGTGTGCTCCTTGACGGTGACCTGGGTCTTGATAAAGATCTCTCCCTTATCCGGTGCGCCGGGGCGGCCCCAGACGATATTCTCATCCAGATAGCCTTCACTGGAACCGAACTCGCCGATCTGCACGCCGTTGGCATCGGTACCTGTGACCATCATGATCACCCCGTCCAGCACCCGGGTGACGCCGGAACCCAGCTCGTTCTCCCCTTCTTTGGCGGCGATGGGCTGCACGTCCATAATGGTTTCGGAGTAGGTATGATAGGCATCTGGCGTGATGATATCGATCTTCAGATCGTACACCAGCGCCTGAGAAGCCACGCAGTCCTTCTCTATCCCCTCCCGGATATACAGTACGGTACCTTCCAGCCGGGTCTCCGGGCCCCGCCGGACTTCCGTGACCTTAAAATGCTTCCGTTTCAGGCTGCGCACCAGCCGGGGAGGCTGTTCCGGTGCAGCGGGTACGGCGGCAGCGGTGTTGGAAACGGCGGCGGAAACACCGCTCAGCGGGATCTCGATGTGGATATCCTTTCCCTCCGCAATATCGATGCGCAGCACGCCGCCTGCAGCGGGGAGCGCCGCCGGAGTCTTTTCTTCCTCTGCGGCAGGAGCAGGCTCTGCTTCCGGCAGCTCCTGAACGCCCTCCAGCACCTGCCGGGTCAAAGCAGTGAGGGAATCGCAGGTCTTGGTAAGTCTGGCCCCCAGCACCTGCCGGATGGACAGGCATCCCGTCAGATCCAGCAGATTGGAATCCACCAGATCGTCAAAAATGGCGGGATCCTCCAGGTTGTGGGCCTCGATAACGGTGCCCGCTTCCGTACGGCAGCAAAGCACCGCAGGCTCCTGCTGATGCTCCCGGGCATATTCGGCTGAAATGGACATATCCTGTTCCCTCCTTGGTTAAAAATCTATCTCCTGGCTCACCTGCTTGGAGGTTTTGAGCCGTCTGTACAGGGGATGGCCTATGGCCCGCATGACATGATCCGTCATATGCAGCACCTTCAGCCCCATTTTAGGCCCGGAGGCCATGACCGTATTGGAGCAGTCCGAGCAGTTGCCGATAAGGATATACCGGCAGCCGTCCTTTTTGAACTGCAGGTTATTCTGCACCTGCCCGGGGCAGTTGCCGGGCCGCTCGCACTTTAAGGGCGCACCGGGTTTATTCTCTATGGCCTGTTTGCACCGGCAGACGGAGGCCACCCGGCCGTGCATCTTTTCGGCCAGCTCCCGCATCCGGGCTTCGCTGCCCCCGCAGGCGCATACCAGCAGCCCAACGGGCGCCCCGTGAAGATCCGGAAAGTCTGCCGAAACCAGAATGGCTCCGGTGGTTTTGGCAACGGGTTCCTCCCGGGAAACGGAACGGCCCGTGAAGGCTCCCCCCATCAGGATCTCGCCATAGGGGCATACATCCGTATCGATTCCCCCGGCACGTTCCAGCAGAGCGCCCACCGACACGCCTACAGGCACATCCATAAACACATGCGCGCCGCTGCCTCCGTGCAACTGGCCCCGCACGGTAAGGTTCTTGCTGAAACAGGGCCGCCGGTCCTCAACGGCTTCGGCCACCCGCAGCACGGTTTCCGCATTGAGCACCACAGCGTTGGCAGCGGTGGGCAGCTGGGTGGTGGAAAGCTCTATGCCCAGGCACTCCCGCACCACGGCCCGTTCCTCCCCCATGGGATAGATATCCGGGAGCAGATGCAGGGAAATATTTTTATACTCCTTCAGCAGACCATGCAGCAGACGGATCGCCCGCTCATGCTTGCGTTTAACGGCAATAATAGCCTGGCCGGCCCCGGTGATCTCCATGCAGATGGCTATGCCCCGAAGGGTCTTTTCCCCCTGTTCCTCCAGCTGGCGGATATTATGCTCCAGCCCGGGTTCGCACTCTGCGGCGTTTACCAGCACATAGCCCCCGTGAAGATCGGTATCCAGCTTTACCCCCGTGGGAAACCCTGCGCCCCCCATGCCCACGATGCCTGCATAGCGGATAAGCTCCAGTTTGGTGACCGCTTCCGGCAGGGGAATAGGTGCAAAGGCTTCCGGCTGGATCTCATCGGGGCGGATGCAGATGCGGTCCGGCTCCAACGCCTCTACCGTGCCGTATACGCTTGAAAAGATGTTGGCCCCCAATCCCTGCGGGGCTGCCACCAGAGTCCCCTTTTCTACCCGGTCTCCCGGCTGCACGCAGGGGACGCAGGGAGCACCTACATGCTGTTTGAGCAATAGCTGTATAAGTTCCATGTTACCTCCTGCCGGGCAGAGAAAGTCTCAGTCCACCTTTTCCGTAGTACGGTTGACCATGTAGAGTACAATGCCTACAGCCATCCATACGGCAAAGGCAATGGCAGACTTGCGGCCCATATACACCGGGTTTCCGGGGATCAGCAGCAACACGAACACCGCCGCTGCCAGCAGACTGGCAAACCAGCCCATGGCCGTGCCCCCGGGAATCCGGTAAGGGCGATGGGCATCGGGCATGGTATAGCGCAGCCGCACCAGCGAAAAAGCAGTGATCATCCAGGAAAGCACAAAAGCCGCCGCCGAGAAGCAGGTAAGCGTATCTACCAGCCCTTCTCCCAGGAAGGGACCCGTCAGAGACAACGCCAGACACACCAGCAGACCGTTGACGGCCACATCGTTTTTATTCTGCCGGCTGAAAACCCTGGGGATAAGCCCTTTGCGGCCCATGGCCATGAGCAGGTTGGCGGAAGCGGCAAAAAAGCCGTTCCAGGTGGTAAGAAGCCCGGCAATGGCTCCGATAATGATCATCCAATAAAAGATATTCCCCCACACGCCTCCATAGATATGGCGGAACAGGACGGCGGCTACGGGCTTATCCAGCGCAATAAACTCCTTCCAGGGCATGGCGGCGCCGAAGCAGAACAGCAGCAGCGCATAGAACACGCAGGCCATGGATACGGAAAGCACTACGGTTTTGCCTACCTTTTTCAGGTCGCCCCCGGCTTCCTCCACCCCCTGGGGGATGGTTTCAAAACCGGAAAGGAAGAACGGCGCCGTGGCCAGAATGGCCAGCACCCCGCCGAAGAAATGACGGTGGGAGCTCTCCTGAGAAACCTTTTCGTACAGGGGCTTCAGATTTTCGACCCCGCCGGCGCACAGGGCGGCTGCGGCGGCCACTACGGCGGAGCCTACCAGCAGCAGACAGAGAATCTTCTGCACCCGGGCGGCTGCGGCCAGACCCCGGCGATTAAGCAGATACAGCAGCAGGGAAAATGCCGTGCCGATCAGAATGGTGGAAAGATAGATATCCGTACCGTACAGGGTATATAAGGGCGTGCCGGCAGTAAGCCCCGGGATCAGATATCCAAGCATGGAGGTGATCTGGATGGCCTCCCAGGGGATGATGGCTACGAAGGCCCCAAAGGCCGCCCAGCCGGAAAACAAAGCTACCGTACGGCCGAAGGCCTTATGGGCATACACCATGCCGCCCCCGGCTTCCGGGAACATGGGCACCAGTTCGCAATAGGTCAGGGCAATGGGGATCATCATGATCATGGCCGCCAGATACCCTATGCTGGCAGGCAGAGGCCCGCCGGAACCGATCATCCAGTTGTTGATGGACACTGCCCAGCCTACGCCCACGATGGCACCAAAGCCGATGCAGAAGAAATCCAGTGCGCTGACCTTTTTTACGGTCTTTTCCATCCTCATGCTCCTTTTTGAAAACTTTTGGTTTATCCCAGCAGGAATCCCAGCTTCAGCGGGTCGTCTTTCTGCAGCACCCACTGGTTCAGCCCGGTGATATAGGCGCACCCCGTGATCTGGGGCAGCACGGCGTCAAAGCCCCCCGCTTTGGCGGTACCCACGATCTCCCCTGTGAAGCGGGAGCCGGTGATGCTTTCGTATATGAACTTTTCGTGGAGCCCCATTTTGCCTTTGGCATACAGGGCCGCCAGTTTGGCACTGGTGCCCGTGCCGCAGGGGGAACGATCTACCTGCGCATCCCCAAAGACCACGCAGTTGCGCATGGAAGCCCCTTCCCCTGCCCGGCGGCTGTAAAACTCCACCAGATCCACGGTGGTAATGGGCAGTTCCGGGTGACGGATCCCTCCGGCGGCATTGACCTTTTTCAGGATCTCCATACCAAGGGCGCTGAGCTTTTCCGCATTGCCCGTTTCGAGGGGGATATTCAAAGCGTCTGCATCCACCAGAGCAAAGAAAGAACCGCCGAAGGAGATATCGCAGCGTATCTCCCGGCCATCGGAAAGAAGGATCTTCTGCCCTTCCCTATACAAAAATGCCGGAACATTCAGAATGGTGACCTCCTGCGCCCGGCCATTTTCCACCCGCACACGGGAGCGGATGAGCCCGGAAGGCGTATCCAGCACCACGGTGGTATAGGGCTCCGTTACGGGCACCAGCCCCGTTTCCACTGCCATGGCGCAGACACCCATGCTGCCGTGGCCGCACATATTCAGATAGCCGCCGCTTTCCATAAAAATAACGCCCATGTCCGCCCGGGGATCCGTAGGCGCCGTCAGCAGGGCGCCGAACATGTCCCTGTGCCCACGGGGCTCCAGCATTATGGCCCGGCGCAGATGATCCCAATGGGTCATAAGATCCTGCTTCTTTTCCATCATGGTGTTCCCCCGGAGCTCGGGGAAACCCTCATACAGAATGCGGGTGGGCTCCCCCATGGTGTGGGAATCGATGGTCTTAAACACATACTCGCACGTTTGCAGCTTGGGCGCAAAGGTCACGGTCTGCCTCCTTTTTCCCTGAACAGGGCCCGGTCAGAAGCCCGGGAATATATATGATCTTATGGGTGTTTTCTCCTTGCTCTTATTATATGAGAGGCAGAACCCCATGTAAAGCGCGGTTCTTTCAGCTTATCCAGTACAAAAACTAATGGGTGCAACAAAAGGATAGTGAACAGAAGGTGTATCGTCCCCGTGGCAGTTATTTACCCGCTGTTGCTGCCGGATAGCAGGAGGGGCACGGTCATGGAGCAATTCAGGGGCTGATACCAGAAGGAACGGAAGCTGCCGGGAAGCGGGGGCGGGGCGCCGGGCGGCGGAACGCCGCTGCCCGGCCGCTTTGCGGCCGGGCCTTTGGCGCCGCAGGCGCCAAAGCCGGCGCCCCCCGGCTTTCGTATACAGACCGATCCCGTATCTGCACGGCCCATGCCCGCTGTTGGAAACCTCCTTTTCTCAAGGAGACCAGGAGAAAAGAAAAAGGGGCCTTTTCGGCCCCATATCTTTTATGCGGTTTACAGATGCTTATCAAAATTGCCCAGAATGCCGCTGACGTTGAGAAACGTTACAAAGGCCCCGGGATCCGTTTCCTTGAGGATATGGCGCAGTTCCATAGCCTCGTACTGAGACATGACCATATACAGGATCTGATGCTTTTTGCCTGCAAAGGACCCCGTCCCCTCCCAGGAAGTAGCGGTGCGGTCAATGGAAGCCCGTATGGCAGGCATCACATCCTCCCGGCTGGTAATGATGATCGCCGCCACATTCCGGTTCTGAGCGTGGGTATAGTCGGTGACAAAATTGTACACTGCCACATAGATGAGGGAATAGATCACCGTGGAGAGATCATACATCAGGGCGCAGGCAGTAAACACGGCAATGTTGATCATCATGGATATCTTCCCCACGCTGAAGTTTCTGTCCTTCTGCATGAAGTACAGCCCCAGAATATCCTGTCCCCCGCCGCAGCCCCCATTCTGCAGGGTCATGCCGCAGCCATACCCCGCAATAACGCCGCCTACGATGGAAGCCGCCAGCTTATCCGTCAGAATAGGCACAGTGGGAATGGGGATCAGTGTCAAAAACACCGTCTGAAAGGTCACGCATACCAGCGTATCCACAAAAAAGCGCTTTCCCAGCTTTTTATAGGCCAGCACCAGCAGGGGCACGTTGATGATATACAGCAAAATACCGGCAATATCCACATTGGCCGGAATGGGGATATGGGCATAGTCTACCAGCAGGGTGCGCAGCACCATGCCGATGCCAAGAAAGCCGCCGCTGTACAAAGAGATGGGTACGATAAACAGGTTCACCCCGGCGGCAAAAAGAAGTGTGCCCAGCACCGCCGTGGCCAGGCGCCTGCCGTAGGTTTTGAGAAAGTGCATCCTATCCGTCTTGTTCATGAAAAAACTCCTTTTTCTGCGGTCACACCATGGAAGTATAGCCCCGGCGGCGATCTTTGTCAACGGCTGATTTTTACGGTGGCTTTTCTGTAAAATATCTCCCTCTCCCCTGGCCTTTCCGGTGGGAGGAAAGCGAAAAATCACTTGTATATTTTGCGCTTATAGATTATAGTGAAGGGGCAGGCACCAGTAAAGAGCATTCAAAGCACTCTTTGCACAAGGTCTGCTCATGGAGGTTTTATGTCCAACAGTAAGTATGCGGCTCTGGCAGCTACCATGGAGCATGGCAGTCTGACCCGGGCGGCTTCGGCCCTGGGATATACCCAATCCGGTGTAAGCCACCTGATACGGGCTCTGGAGCAGGAGGTAGGCTTTTCCCTGCTGAAGCGTTCCAAAAGCGGTGTGGAACTTACCCCAGAGGGAAAGCGCCTTATGCCCTATATCCAGCAAATCCTCACCGCCGAAAAGGATATGCAGCGCCTGTGCGAGGAGCTGCGGGGCGTTTCCACCGGGCAGCTGACCGTGGGCACCTTTTCCAGCGCCGCTATTGCCTGGATGCCGGAGCTAACCCGGCGCTTTGCCGCCCTGCACCCCGGGATCTCTCTGGAGATCTACAACGATACCTATTCCCCTCTGGAGGAAGCTCTGCTGCGGGATCAGGTGGACTGTGCCTTTGTGACCGCACCCTCCCGGGAGGAATTCATCCTTTATCCCCTGTATAAAGACAGGCTCATGGCCGTTATGGACAGCGGCTGCCCGCTTTCCTCCAAAGCCCGTCTTACTGCGCAGGATCTGAAGGATCTGCCCTACATCGTCCCGGCGGAGGGCACCAACTACGATGCCGGGAAGCTCTTCCTTTCCGCCGGAGTAACGCCCACCGTCCGCTGTAATGCCGGAGACGATTATGCCGCCGCCGCCATGGCCCGAAAGGGACTGGGCTTTACCATTCTTCCGGAACTGCTGCTGCAGGACATCCTGCTGGGCGGGCTGCGCACCATTCCGCTGGCCGGTTCCGAACGGCGGATCTGCATGGCCGTAAACCGCTACCGCTACCGTTCCCCCGCCCTGCAAAGCTTTGTAAGCTTTGTTCAGGAAACCGTACCCAAGCTTATGTCCCATCAATAATTCAATCAAATCAACGTAAAGGAGTAAACGTATGCATCATTTTTCATCTATCCGCAGCAAGCTGGCCGCTTACGGCCTGGACGCCATTATGCTCACGGAGCAGTACAACCGCTTCTATGCGGCGGATTTCCCCTCCACAGGCACCGACGGTCTGGCACTGATCACCCGGAACCGGAACTACTACTTTACCGATTCCCGCTACACTGTAGCCGCTCAGCGTCATGTAAAGGATGCGGTTATTTCCATCACCGCTCCCGGCCGGGGCTATGTGGAGCTGGTCAATGAAGTGATCGAAAACGAAGGCATCCGCAAACTGGGCTTTGACGAAGGCTATATGACCGTTGCCGACTTCCGCCGCTATGAAGGAGCACTCAAGGCGGAGCTTCTCCCTGCCACGGCTCTTATGACCGGCTTACGGGTAGTGAAGGACGAGGAGGAACTGGAGCGCCTGCGCCATGCCCAGCGCATTGCCGATAAAGCCCTCACGGAAACCGTGCCCATGATCCGGCCCGGCGTTACCGAAAAGGAAGTGGCCGCCTACCTGACTTACCGGCTCCTGGCCAACGGGGCGGAAAACGTCTCCTTTGACCCTATCGTAGTTTCCGGCGAAAACGGCGCCATGCCCCACGGCATCCCCAGCGAAAAGAAGATCCAGGATGGGGAATTCGTGACCATTGACTTTGGCGCCCTGAAGGACGGCTACTGCTCCGATACCACCCGAACCTTTGCCGTAGGCCATGTGACCGAAGAAATGGAAAAGGTCTACAACACCGTGCTCAAGGCCCAGACCACCGCTATTGCCGCTACCAGGGCCGGCATGACCGGCAAGGAGATCGACGGCATCGCCCGTAAGATCATTGCCGACGCCGGTTACGGCGAATACTTTGGCCACGGCTACGGCCACGGCGTAGGGGTGCAGATCCATGAAGGCCCCAATGTAAACGCCCGGAATGACCAGCCCATGCCCGCCGGCAGCGTGACCAGCGCCGAACCGGGGATCTATCTGCCCGGCAAGTTCGGTGTGCGCATTGAGGACGTGGTGATCCTCCGGGAGGACGGTTATGAGGACCTGACTTCCCTGCCCAAGGAGCTGACCATTCTGTAAGCATCCCCCGGATCGCTCATGGTTTGTCCATGTGTGAAAGGATCTGCGGCGCCTAAGCTGCTGACACGTATTCAGGACTGCGAAGGAAGATATGTTTTCCCCGCAGTCCTTTTTTGATGCATCCGGTACGGAGCAGCAAGCTGGAAACCGCTGTGAACCGGAGCTTCTTGGGGCACGCAGGGTGGGGGCGCAGGTTCCGACTGCAGGTCGGAACGCTGCGGGGGCTCCCCCCCGCAGGCGTGCCGGAGGCACGCCTGCGCCCCCGGGCCCCGTATACGGCGCTGCTCCCGCATCCCTGCCCCTGTCCCTCACCTGAGCGAAGGCCCCGTTTTTCGCACTCATGCTCGGCCAATCTCTCCCGCCGCCCTGTACAATAAGGAGCAGAGACGCATTCCCGGGCACCGTCTTACTTCCTGCCTGGACGTCCCTAGACGTGCAAACCCCGTACAGGCAAAGTCTGTACGGGGGGCTTTTATACTGTATGGGTCGTCCTGTTCCCTGGAAACCGGGGAACTCAGGTATACATGGCCATGGCGTTTCGGGTCATGGCGGAGGCAAAAGCGGCGATCTGCTCCCGGGGATATTTCCCATATCCCGTCAGGATCACCTGCAGCAGCCCATTGGCCAGACAGGTAAATAGCATATCTATCTCCCCTTCGGTGGCTTTTGGCAGGCTGGCCCGCCACAAAGTACGGGTCTTATAGCGGGCAATGGCGATCATCCGCTCGGCCAGCGCTCTGTCCTTCTGCTCCAGGATCAGCACCCGGCAGACCTGACTGTTTTCATCCATGATCCGGTACACGGCTTCCATAAGATCCTGCACATCCATCCCTCCTGCACTGGCACTGAGGGAATTTTCAAATGCCCGCAGCAGCCCGTCTTCCAAAGCATTCAAAACGGCATAGCAGTCGGCATAATGGGCATAAAAGGTGGCCCGGTTGATCTGTGCCAGAGCGCAGAGCTCCGTTACGGTGATCTTGTTCATGGGCTTTTGTTCCAGCAGCGTCAGCAGCGCTTCCTGAATGACCCGCCTGGTATAGCGGACCCGCGCATCTAGTTTCATATGATCCTCTCCTGTCCATCCATTCTTATTGCCCCGGATAAGCCCTGCCGCCGGCGGGTTTTGGCCGCTGACACAAACTTCTCACATTGTTATGCAACGCTTTCCCGGCAAGTGTTGGAAAACTAACATTTGGCTGCAAGGTGTACCTTGCGGCTCGGTTCTTATTGAGTATACTATACACATGAAAGAAAAACAACACCTGTACCGGTTGTTGAAAGGAGGCTCCCATGTTTAACAGATATCTGGTCACCGGCGCCACGGGCTTTCTGGGCCATACGGTGGTGCACATGCTGGCAAACAGGCACAAAGCGGTAACGGCTCTGGTGCTTCCCGAGGATCCGGGTGCGCAACGGCTGCCGGAGGGGGTGGACATCGCCCTGGGGGATGTGACCGATCCGGAAAGTCTGGAGCCCGTGTTCGCCTCCCTGGGGGAAAATGCCTGTGTGATCCACTGCGCCGGCCTCATCTGCATCGATACGGTGCCCGGCCCCATGGTACGCAAAGTCAATGTAGAGGGCACCCGGCACGTGGTGGATCTTTGCCGCCGCTACGGGATTCGGAAGCTGGTATACGTCAGTTCTGTCCATGCCATTCCGGAACGGAAGGACGGCTGTGCCATGACGGAGATCCGGGATTTTTCGCCCCAGAATGTATCCGGCGAGTATGCAAAAACCAAGGCCGAGGCCACTGCCTACGTGCTGGAAGCAGCCCGGCAGGGGCTCAACGCTTCGGTGGTGCAGCCTTCCGGCATAGTAGGGCCCCAGGATTATGCCATAGGCAGCCTGAGTTCCATGATCATCTCCTACTGCAAGGGCAAACTGCCCATGGGCGTGGAAGGCGGATATGACTTTGTAGACGTGCGGGATGTGGCCGCCGGGATCCTGGCCTGCTGTGAAAAGGGCCGTCCGGGAGAATGCTACATTCTTTCGGCAGAGTATGTAAGCATCCGCCGAATGCTGGACAGCCTGTGCCATATTTCCAAAGGGAACCGGGTAAAACTGCTGGCTCCGGTGTGGCTTGCCAAGGCCGTGTCTCCCTTTGCCGAATGGGTCAGCAAGCTGAAGAAGGAAAAGCCCTACTTTACCCCCTATGCCGTATCGGTACTGGGCTCCAACGGCCTGTTCTCCCACGCCAAGGCCGCCCGGGAGCTGGGGTATTCCCCCCGGCGCTTCTCCGTGACGCTGCGGGATACCTATCACTGGCTCAAGGGAGTTGGGTATTGCTGATATCCCATAGATATAAAACAACCGAAGCATGATATCGTGCTTCGGCTGTTTATTTATCGAAAAAATTCAATGGATTTCCTGCTCAAGGTCGTCAAACTGCGATCCGCCGAAAAACTCCCGTATGGAAATGTTCAGTCCGTCGCACAGTTTTTTTACGGTGGATACAGTGGCACTGTTGTTCCGGCCGCTGAGAATGTTTTGCAGAGTTGACTGGGTCACTCCCGACATGGTCGCCAGCTTATTGCAGGTTATATTCCGTTCCTGACAGAGCTCCAATATCCGGAGCCGCACCGCTTCTCCTACCCGCACAAAAGCCTCCTTCGCATAATGTAGGTATAGTATTGAATATTTTCTCCAAAAGTTACCCCTTTTGGGTTGACTTTTGGAGAAAGATTTGTTATGCTTTCCATGCGAAAGCGAATTTTGAATGAAATGGAAGGAAAAAAGTATGGCAAGAATGGAAAGCAAGAGTGTAAGGGTTGCCCCGGCTGCAGAACAAATCACCATTGATCGGTATCAGAAATTCGGCTGGGTTCTGCTCGGTTCTCAGGAAGTGTTTAATAGGGATTCTCACCTGGAGGAAGGTGCCCCCGGCACTATCAACAGCGTGACCGAAACCACACATTTTGTAAAACTTGTTTTCCAGCGGGATATGGATATGCCTTATTACAACGAAATAAAGGAACTGGACGAACAGTTTGAAGTCACCCTGGATGAGCTTGACTCTTCCAAGCGTCTTCGGCGACGGTCTCTGCTCTGGTCCATTCCTCTGGGACTTTTTGTCATGATGTGTGCATCGGGCTCCAAGAGTATCGTCGTGGACATTGTCTGCCTGATCGGCGGCGCCTGCGTTATTGCCGGCGGCATTTATCTCAGGAAACGGGCCACAAAGCAATGCGATGAGCTGACAGCAAAACGAGATGAAATTCTAACCGCCATAGCACATTATGTGTAATCCATGAGATCACTTCGGTGCCCTCAGTGCGGCGGCGGGCTGCGGCCCGGCTCCGGGCAGGATACGTACCGCTGCCCTTACTGCGGAACGGAATACCGGTGCAGGATGCCGTTGCTGCGCAGTCCCATGGAGCGAAATTTTGTGGTGCGGGGAGGCATTTTAGAGCGTTATATCGGCCCTGATCAGGAAGTTCTCATACCGGAAGGAATCGTTCGCATTGGGGAAAGGGCCTTTGCCGGTTCCGGCATAGAAAGTGTCCGCTTTCCCGCTTCGGTGACATATATTGCCGCCTATGCCTTTGCAGACTGTCCGCTGCTGACCCGGTTGGAATTCTGTTCCCTGCCCCATATGGAAAGCAGAGCCTTTTGGCATTGTTTTTCTTTAAAAGAGGTAAAAGCGCCCGAAGGATGGCATCCAAAAGAAAATGTTTTTCTGGGCACTCCTTACTGGACATCCTGCTATCCGGATCACATATAAAAAACGGAACAGGATATTCCTCTCCGCAGCTATTATTTCCAGCTGCTGTTGCTGCAGCTTTACGATAATAGAGGTGGACTATCAGTATGCAAAGAGGGTGTATCGCTCCTCGAAAATATCTCCTAAAAAGGTACGGCACATAAAAAAACCGCAGTTCGCTTTTTGCGGCTGCGGTTTTGTGCTGCTTATTTTGTTTCCAGTCTGGATTGGGCTTTCTGCATGAAGCGGTCCTCGCTTATAATGCATCGGGTATGGGTACCCTGGCCGATAAGCCCGGCCTCGTCATAGGCCCTGACCTCAAAGGTAAGGAGGCGGCCCTCCACCTTGACCAGCAGGCTCTCCGCCCGCACATGGCCTCCTACGGGCGTAGGAGCCAGATGCTGAATATCCAGCCCGGTGCCTACGGTACCCTGTCCCTTTTCCAGACAGGGGAGTACGCTTTCATGGGCGCAGCCCTCCATAAGAGCCACCAGCATGGGGGTGCCAAACACTGGCAGTGCCCCACTGTTCAGGGATCTGGCGGTATATGCTTCGGTAACGGTAAGTTCTTTTTTTCCGGTAATGCCGGGGGTAAGCATAAGCAAAAGCTCCTTTCGTGGACAATCAGGTCTGCATCCGGTGGATCAGGGTCTCATAGGTCGTTTCCAGTTCTTTATTCTCCCGCCAGGCACAGCCCAGAGGGATGCCGGGGCGATTCTTTCCATGGAAGTCGCTGCCGCAGGTGACCATGAGCTTGTATTGCCGGGCTACGGAAAGAAACTGCTCCGTCTGCCGGGGTGTGTTGCTGGGATAGAACGCCTCTATGCCCATGAGCCCCCAGTCCATAAGGGCTTTGAGCAGAGCATAAAAATTCTCCCGGATATGGCAGGGATGGGCCAGCACGGGGATGCCGTCGGCCCGGTGTATGATCTCTATAACCTGCTGAGGCGTAAAGCGTTTTTCCGTATAATAACCGGGGGTACCGGGCTTCAGATATTTGGAAAAGGCCTCCTTTACCTCGGCGGCATAGCCCCCCTGTATAAGGGCATGGGCAATATGCAGCTTGGTGGTGGATGTCTGCCCCGTTTCCATAAAGGGACGGATCTCTATACCGGCAGCATCCAGCTGAGAGAAGATGATCTCGTTGCGCCTGTCCCGCCGTTCCCGGGCCACCTCCATGGCCCGCAGCAGCACCGGATGCTCCGGATCCACATCCAGCCCCAGAATATGCAGCTCATGGGGCCATTCGTTATCCAGCTCCACCCCGGGCAGCACAGGGACCCCCAGCTTCTTCCCCTCTGCCATCGCTTCCTGCACGCCGGAGATGCAGTCGTGGTCGCTGAGAGCCACCAGCGACAGCCGGGCTCTGGCAGCCATGCGAACGATCTCCGCCGGCGTATAGGTGCCGTCAGAATGACAGCTGTGGATGTGCAGATCAAATCTGTGGGCCATGGGCTTCCCTGGATGCAGGCTCCTTTCTTTGAATGTATCCGGGCCTCCGGTTTTGCCCGGCGACCGTTTTAAGAACGTGTATAAGCGACAGAAAGGCAAATCGCTCACCTGCCTTTTTGCGTGGAAACGATGGTGGGGGCGCACTGCGTGCCAGCAGGCACGCCTGCGGGGCGGATGCCCCGCAGAGTTCCGGCGGAGCAGCGCCGGAACGTGCGCCCTCCGGGCTGCGTATACAAGCCGATCCTTTACCGCAGCGCCCCCGACCCCGCCGCAGACCGGCCGCTTTTCTCAAGGAAGGCCGTCTTTGTTACTTATTCTCCTGCGTGCCTTCCGCACCGGAGGCTTCGGCGGTCTTTTCGCTGCTTGGAGCGGTTTCCGCTTTGGAAGCGGCGGAAGCCATAACGGCGTCCATGTCCTCACCCCGGTACACCCGCTCAAATTCTTCGCCGGTGACCCGCTCATACTTCAGCAGCAGGGCAGATACTCTGTCCAGTGCTTCCCGCTCCCGGGACAGAATGGTTCTGGCCCGCTCATACTGTTCGGTGATCTCCCGGTGCACCTCTTCATCAATACGCCCGGCGATCTCTTCGGAATAGTCTTTGCTGTGCCCCAGATCCCGGCCGATGAACACCTCTGCATCCCCGCCGTAAAACACGGGCCCCAGATCCTGGCTCATACCGTACTGGGACACCATACGCCGGGCTGTCTGCGTGCTGTTCTTCAAGTCCTGACTGGCACCGGCGCTGATATCCCCGAATACCAGTTCTTCGGCCACACGGCCTCCCATGCACATGCAGATATAATCTTCCAGCCGCCTCTTGGTGACGTGGTCCAGATCATCCTTCGGCATGGTCATGGTATAGCCTGCCGCCATGCCCCGGGAAATAATGGAGACCTCATGCACCTTATCGCACTTGGGCAGCTCTATGGCCAGAATGGCATGGCCGGATTCATGATAGGCAGTGTAGCGCCGGTCCTCCTCGGAGATGATCCGGCTCTTTTTTTCCGGCCCCATCATCACCCGGGTAATAGACTCCTCCAGCTCCTGCATGGAGATCTTTTTACGGCGGGCCCGGCCGGCCAGAATGGCGGCCTCGTTGAGCAGGTTTTCAAGATCTGCACCGGTAAAGCCGGGGGTCCGGCGGGCCAGCACCTTCATATCTACGTTGTCTTCAAACTTCTTGTTGCGGGCATGCACCTTGAGAATGGCTTCCCTGCCGCCCACATCGGGGTAGCCCACGGTGATGCGCCTGTCAAAACGGCCGGGCCGCAGCAGCGCCGGATCCAGGATATCGGGGCGATTTGTAGCCGCCATCACGATGATCCCCTGATTGTGGGAAAAGCCATCCATCTCCACCAGCATCTGGTTGAGAGTCTGCTCCCGTTCATCATGGCCTCCGCCCAGACCGGATCCGCGGTGGCGGCCTACGGCGTCGATCTCATCGATAAAGATAATGGCGGGCGCACTGCGCTTGGCAGTGTTGAACAGATCTCTGACCCGGGAGGCGCCTACGCCCACAAACAGCTCTACAAAATCGGAACCGCTGATGGAATAGAAAGGTACCCCGGCTTCCCCGGCCACAGCCTTGGCCAGAAGGGTCTTGCCTGTACCCGGAGGGCCCACCAGCAGCACGCCCTTGGGGATCCTGGCCCCTACTTCGGTAAAGCGCTGGGGCGCACGCAGAAATTCCACGATCTCCTGCAGCTCCGCCTTTTCTTCGTCTGCTCCGGCCACGTCCTTAAAGGTCACGGGATTTTTGCTGCCGCTCATTTCCCGGGCCCGGGCTTTGGAAAATTCTGCCATCTGCCGGTTGCTGTTGCCCTGCTGGCGCATAAACCACCACATGATCAGCAGCACCAGTGCGCCCATAAACAGATAGGGCAGCATCTCTTTCAGGAAGTTTTCCCCTTTAGGCTGAGAAACGGAATACACAAAGGGATAGTCCGATGTGGATATGCTGTCTGGGGATACTCCCGTCTTTTTGGCCAGAAGCAGGGACAGATCCCGGTTAAAATCCTCTTCGGAAGCGGAGAAGTAAAAGTCTGCCTTGCCGGGCAGATCCTTCGGCTGATAGGTACTGCCGGTACGCAGGCCGTAAAACAGGCCGCTGCCCAACTCTTCTTTCACGGCGGCGACCTTATCTTCTTCCACCAGCGTCAGGAAGTCCTTCAGCGTCAGTTCCACGGGCTTTTTTACCCCGCTGCCCATTAAGACCATATACACGATCATGCCCAGAACCATGGCCCAGAGCAGGATCGTTGTCAATACACGTGTTTGCTTAGAATTCAAAGAAACTCCTTTTGCCGGGGATCTTCCCGGCCAGATATGATTTATTGCGCTTCATACACCCGGGGAGAAAGCACTCCCACATAGGGCAGATTCCGATAATACCCCTTATAGTCCAGCCCGTAGCCCACCACAAACTTGTTGGGAATGGTAAAGCCGCAGTAGTCCGGGGTGATGGCGCACTCCCGGCGCTCGGGCTTATCCAGCAGGCAGCATACTCGCAGGGAGGCGGGCTGCCGGGTAGCCAGAAGCCTGGTCATATAGCTGAGCGTCAGGCCGCTGTCCATGATATCCTCTACGATGATGATATCCTTGCCGGTGATGCTGGAGTCGATATCCTTTTTTATGCTGACGATGCCGCTGGTCTTCTGCGCGTCCCCATAGCTGGAGATGGCCATAAAGTCCATCTTCATGTGGATGGGGGTGGCTCGGGCCAGATCCGTATAGAATACGCAGGCGCCTTTGAGCACACAGATCATGATGACCTCTCTGCCTGCATAATCCCGGGCGATCTCCTGCCCCAATTCCCGCACACGCTGCTCGATCTGCTCTTTGGTCAGCAGGATCTCCGCCATGTCCTCTTCCATAAATCCGTGCCCCGTGTAAATCATTTCATACCTCCCGGATAGAATCAAACTGAAAATGAAGGATCTGCCGGGTGGCGGCGGTGATCCGCACCCGGTCGTCTATGGTATGGCCCGCCGCATACACGGCCCCGATGGCATCAAACACCACCGGCGTCTGCCGCAGGGACAGCGGTACCTTTTTATCCGTAAAATAGTCTGAAAACAGCTTGGAGCCCTTCATGCCCAGAGGGGTAAAGCGCTCTCCCCGCCGCCAGGGACGCACCAGCAGAGGCCCCTGAAGCGTTTCTTCATCCACATAGGCTTCCCCGGGGCCGCAGGGGATGCAGGCTTTGCTTACCCGCTCCAGCAGCAGGGAGCCAAAGGGCGTTTCTGTCTTTTTTCCCACCTCAAGCGGCAGGACATAAGCCTCAGCTTCAAGGGTACCGGGGGCGTAAAGCCTTATGGCATCCCCTTCCGCCCGGGCAGTCCATCCCCCCGTCAGGGGCGCCATGCGTCCGCCCGGCCCGGAGAGCAGCCCTTCCAGCCGGCGTACATCCTCCCGGGTGTAATCGGAGGTATGGGCACGCAGGATCCGCAGCAGCACCCGCCTGCCAAGCACCGGAGGCAAAGCCTCCAACGCCCGGCGGCTGCCGCGGCAGTTCTTTTCCGCCTCCTCCGCCAGAGTTTCCAGATACCCGTCCTCCTCCCGCACCAGTGCGGCAGTATGGGCCATGTGCGCAGCGGCCTGAGGATTCACTGCTTTCAAAGCCTCCATGGCACCGTGACGGAGTCGGTTCCGATCCGCTTCATCCCCGGCGTTGGTGGAATCCGTGCAAAAGGATTCTCCCCGTTCCGCCAGATAGGCAAGGATATCCTCTTTGCCTGCTTCCAGCAGCGGCCGGACATACAGACCGCTTTGGGGCGCCATGCCCCCCAGCCCTCGAAGGCCGGAACCACGGATCAGGTGCATAAGCACCGTTTCCGCCTGATCCTCCCGATGATGACCCAATGCCACGGCCTCTGCCCCGGTCCGGGCGGCGGCCCGGCGAAGAAACCCGTAGCGAAGCTCTCTTGCGGCACTTTCCACGCTGATCCCCTTCTCCCGGGCGGCGCCAGGCACGTCCCCTCTTTCAAACAGAAAGGGGATCCCCAGTCTTTGGCACAGGGCCCGGCAAAATGCCAGATCCCGCTCCGCCTCTTCCCCGCGGATGCCGTGGTGATAATGGGCGGCATATACGGCCCCCAGCTCCCCCTGCCGGGAAAGCCGAGCCAGTTCCAGCACCAGAGCGGTGGAATCTGCTCCGCCGGAAAAGGCCGCCAGCACAGCGCTGTTTTTATGGAGGCCGCAGCCCCGAAGAACAGCCGGGCAGATCAGCTCCATAAATTCCTCCGATGATACTCTATATTATAATGATACCCTTTCCCGCAGCTTTTGACAAGGGTCTGGGCAAAAAAACGGTGGCTCAGTTCACGCAGTTCTGAGGCTGCCCTGCCAGAGCGCAGCGCAGGTTTTCCGCCGATACATCCAGTATCTGCTGCCTGGCCTCCCGGGTAGCCCAGGCGCAATGGCCGGAAAGCACGCAGTTAGGTGCCTTCAGCAGAGGATTGTGGACGGAAATGGGCTCTCTGGAAACCACATCGGCTCCGTAGCCCCCCAGTTTTCCGGTGCTCAGGGCATTGGCCACGTCCTTTTCCACCACCAGGCTCCCCCGGCCGGTATTGATAAGGATGGCACCCGTGCGCATCATGGAAATGGTCTGCTCGTTCAGGAAGCCTATGGTATCCCCCTTGGCGGGGCAGTGAAGGCTGACCACATCGGCGGATCTCAAAAGGGTTTCCAAAGACACGTACTTGCCTGCAAACCCGGGCTTTTTGTGTGGATTGAAGCCCAGTACCTCCATGCCCATGGCTTTGGCGATCTCCGCCACCCGGCGGCCTATGGCACCGCAGCCCACGATACCCATGGTGCGGCCGTACAGGCTCACGGGAGTGCGCTCCCACCAGCAGAAGTCCGGACAGCTGGTCCACGCTCCCTGATGGATCCGGGCATTGTGGTAGCCCAGGTTCAGCGTCAGTTCCAGCAGCAGGCCGATGGCCGTTTGGGCCACGGGCTCCGTGGCATAACCGGGCACGTTGCACACGGGGATACCCAGTTCCCTTGCCCCTTTTATATCCACCACATCGTAGCCGGTGGCCAAAACGCCGATAAACTTCAGGTTGGGATTGCCGGAAAGCTGCTCCCGGGTCAGGCACACTTTATTGGTAAATACGGCGTCGGCCCCTCGCAGGCGCTGGGAAACAAGGATGGCGTCGGTGCGGTCATATAAGGAAAGGGTGCCCTGCTCCCGGAGCCCGGACCAGTCCAGTTCCTCGGGCCGCAGGGATTTGCTGTCCAATACCACTATCTGCATGGAATTTCCTCCTGAAACGTGTCGAATGCTGTATGCATCATTGTATCCGCTTTCCCCCTTCCCGTCAAATGAAATATGCAGCTTTCCGGCTGCCGGTGCGCCCGTATACATAGAATCCCTGTGAAAAAAACTTCCCTGAAAACGAAATAGGAACGCGGGAATACGGAAAAGGTTCGTATACGAAAGCCAGCGCCCCCGCTCCCCGCTTCCCCTTTCCCTGAGGCTGTAAACGCCGCCATCCGCCCTATTGCAAAGCCCCAGGGAACGTGCTATAGTACAGCTAACCTTATAAAATAGTGTAAAAAGGGGATTTTTACCATGTTCATCCTTATTGTGGGCCAGGGCAAGGTAGGCTCCACCCTGGCGGCTCAGCTTTCCGCCGAGGGGCATGATCTGGTGCTCATCGATACAAACAGCGCCGTATTGCAGCATTTGCAGGAGACGCTGGATGTGGCCACTCTGTGCGGCAATGGAGCGGCGGCGGATGTGCTGTTGGAAGCAGGGGCTGACCGGGCGGATCTGCTCATTGCCTGCACCAACGGCGACGAGGTGAACCTGCTCAGCTGCATGGTAGCCAAAAAGCTGGGGACGGAGAACACCATTGCCCGGGTACGCAACCCGGAATATGACTTTGATCTGCGGCTGCTGAAGGACGAGCTCCACGTTTCTCTGGTCATCAACCCGGAGCTTACCGCCGCCCGGGAGATATACCGCAATTTGCAGTTTCCCACATTCATGAAGCGGGATACCTTTGTGCGGGGCAAAGCGGATCTTGTGGAGCTGCGCATCGGCAAGGACAGCCCCCTGAACGGGCTGCGTCTGGCTGATCTGCCCAAAATCACCAAAGAAAAGGCTCTGATCTGCGCCGTGGAGCGGGAAGGCCGGCTGACCATTCCTCACGGCAGTTTTGTATTGCATCAGGAGGACAAGATCATCATTGCCGCCGTAGCCTCCGGTCTGGTGCGCTTTATCAAGGATCTGGGGCTGCCCCCCACCCGGATCCGTCGGGTCATGATCATCGGCGGCAGCCGCACGGCCATCCATGTGGCCAAAATGCTTATGAAGAGCCGGGTGCAGGTGACCATTATGGAAAACGACGCGCAGCGGGCCCGGGAACTGACCCTGGAAGTGCCGGAAGCCACCGTTCTTTTCGGCAACGGCACCTTTCAGGATGTACTGGTCAGCGAGGGCATACGGGATGTGGATGCCGTGCTGGCTCTGACGGGCATAGACGAAGAAAATGTGATCATCTCCATGTTTGCCAACTACATGGGGGTGCCCAAAACCGTTACCAAGATCGCCCGGACGGAATTCATGGACGTATTCACCCAGGCGGGACTGGATTCTATCGTCAGCCCCAAGCTGCTGACGGCCAACGAGATCATCCGCTACGTGCGGGCCATGAGCTCCAGCGCCGGGCAGAGCATGATCGCCCTTTCCCGCATTATGGACAGTAAAGCCGAGGCTATGGAGTTTATTGTCCCCGGGGACGCCCCCTATGTGGGGATCCCCTTTAAGAACCTGACCATACAGCCCAACACCATTGTGGCGGCCATTGCCCGGGGCCGGGAGGTCATCATTCCCTCCGGCGGCGATATGCTTCTGGGAGAAGACCGGGTAGTGGTCATTACCGGCCGGGATAAATCCGTAGGCGGGCTGGAGGAGATCTTCCGGGGAGGCGTGCAATGAATGCCCGCTCCGTCCGTTACTATCTGGGGCACATCCTCCGCTGGGAAGCCGTTTTGATGCTTCCCTCCCTGTTTGTCTCTCTGTACGATGGGGAATGGGCGGCGGTAAAAGCCTTTTTGATCACCATGGCACTGCTGCTGGTGGTATCCACCTGCCTGCTGTATATCCGTCAGCAGGGCTCCCACAGCCTTCAGGCCCGGGAGGGCATGCTTACCGTGGGTCTGAGCTGGGTGCTCCTGTCATTGTTTGGAGCCCTTCCTTTCACCCTTTGCGGGGATATCCCCCACTATATAGACGCAGTGTTTGAATCCGTCTCCGGCTTTACCACCACAGGGGCCAGCATCCTTTCCGATGTGGAGGCGCTCCACCGCGGGATGCTGTTCTGGCGGAGCTTTACTCATTGGGTGGGCGGTATGGGCGTGCTGGTATTCGTAATGGCCATTATCCCCCTGAGCAAGGGCAACGGAGATTCCCTTCATCTGCTCCGGGCGGAAAGCCCCGGCCCCTCCGTGGGAAAGGTAACGCCCACCATGTCCAAAAACTCCCGGGTGCTGTACGCCATCTATGTGGGCATGACACTGGTGACCATTCTGCTTCTGCTTCTGGACGGGATGCCCCTCTTTGACAGCCTGTGCAACGCCTTTGGAGCGGCGGGTACCGGAGGCTTTTCCATCAAAAACAACGGCATGAACGGCTACAGCGCCCTGTCCCAATCCATTATTACGGTGGCCATGCTGCTGTTTGGGGTAAACTTTTCCATATATTACCTTCTGCTGACCCGGGAAGCCAAACGGGCCTTTAAGGATGAAGAGCTGCGGTGGTACCTGGCCATTGTACTTCTGGCGGTAGGAGCCATTGTGATCAACGTAAAGGGCATATTCCCTTCGTTTTGGGCGGCCGTGCACCATGTGTTCTTTACCGTTTCTTCCATCATCACCACCACGGGATATGTCACGGTGGACTTTAACCTGTGGCCGGAATTTTCCCGGTGGATACTGCTGCTGTTGATGATCCTGGGGGCTTGTGCAGGCTCTACCGGCGGCGGCACCAAGGTCTCCCGGCTGATCATGCTTTTCAAGAGCCTGAAGAACGAGGTGGCCTCCATGATGCGGCCCCGGTCCGTCCATACGGTGCGCATCAACGGCAAGCTGGTGGAGGAAAGCACCATTAAGGGCGTATATGTGTTTTATCTCACCTATCTGTTCATTGCGCTGGTTTCCCTGCTGTTTGTTTCCACGGATAATTTTGACGGCATGACTACCTTTTCCTCCGTCATTGCCTGTTTGGGCAATATCGGTCCGGGGCTTAACCTGGTGGGGCCTACGGGGAACTTCGGCGCCTACAGCGATCTGAGCAAAATCGTTCTTTCTCTGGACATGCTGTTCGGCCGGCTGGAGATCTTCCCCCTGCTGCTGCTGTTCAGCCCTGCTGCCTGGAGCCGCCGGGGCTGAGGGATCGCCTATGCTGTTAAAGCTTATATCCCTGCTGGGGCCCATGGCGCTTCTCATCGGGCTGGGGTGTCTGTGCAGAAGAAAAAATACCTTCTCCCCGGAAGAGATAGGCGGACTGAAAAAGCTGGTGGCCGCCGTCAGCGCAGACATCGGAGCGGTGTTTGCCCCCAGCGGGGCGGTGCAGGCCAAAGTGTTCTACCCGGAATACTTTGAATTTTTGGACGAAAACACCCCCGCCCATATTTTCAACCACAGCATTGAGGGCGAGGGCTACCGCTACCGCCAATGCTTTGACGGCAGCGTGCTCCGCTTTGCGGAGTATGACGCGGCATTCCCCCAGGCATGCGTGGGCGAAAGCGAAAAAACACTCTGCCGCATTGCTCTGGATCGGCTGTGTACCCCGTTTGCCCTGCTGCCGGAAGCACAGGGCATCTACAGCGCTTATCTGGCCGCCCATGCCGCCAGCGCCGCCGCCCCGCTGATTGCCCGGCGCGATACAGAATCTTTGCAGCTGGTGCTGAAACTGGCGGACGGGGAAAACCGCCGCCAGATTGCATTGGCCTGTTCCCAGTCCGGCTGGAGCGAAGGCGCTGCCCTGACCCTTGGCGGCCAGCGCCCCCGCAGGCAGAAAACCTATGATTTTGACGACCTTTGATGTGCCGTA
>ERZ827168.1279-NODE-1279-length-35267-cov-3.896285_pt1 | contig 35267 bp, 32 predicted proteins | sample MGYA00519868_ERZ827168 | MGnify/ENA primary metagenome ERZ827168 (study PRJEB31778, sample SAMEA3449271) | human gut metagenome | biome: human gut; feature: human-associated habitat; material: faeces | place: United Kingdom | collected 2010/2012 ...
AATTCGGCGAGGAATATCGCAATTCAGGCAATGCGGGAACGTCCGATATGGTGGCAGCTCTGCAGTGGGTACACAACAACATTGCTGCTTTCGGCGGGGATCTCGACAATGTCACGATTTTCGGGCAATCCGGCGGCGGTATGAAGGTAACAGCGCTTTTGCAGACACCCGCTGCGGATGGGCTTTACCATAAAGGAATTATAATGAGCGGTGTTCAAGGAGGCGCATTCTTTGACGCGGTGGGTTCAGGCAGGCGGATGGGTGAGATCATGTTGGATCACTTGGGCATATCCACTGTGCAGGAAATGGAGAATGTTCCCTACCAGGATCTGGTAAGTGCATTTAAGCAGGCCCGTTACGAGCTTCGGCCTCAAAAAATCAATAGTGGGGAAACGCCATGCCGGAACAGTTTTTATGCTGGCGATCCGCTAGAGGTCCCCTTCCGGAAAGAAACGGCAAATATTCCGCTCATTATCGGTTCAACCTTCGCTGAATTCAATGGTTTCGGCATGATAGGAATTGACCGGAAGAATATAACTGACGAAGAGTCTGTGAAAACTATTGAAGATAAACTGGGGAAGAAACTGGCAGATGAGGCGATCCCCCTGTTCCGTCAGGCATACCCGGAGCGTAAGATCATCGACCTGTTGGGATTGGATTTCATGTTCCGGGAGTACATTACCAGCTATATTGAAAGACGGTCCGCTCTTAATAATTGTACTTGGGACTATATTTTTAACCTCGACGGTCCCATGCGTGGCGGCCAGCTTCCTCCGCATTGCGCTGACATACCTTTTGTCTTCAGAAACACAGAGCTGGTGCCTGCAACTCAGCAGGTAGGAGTGACACAGAAAGTAGAAAAACAGATATTTGACACTGTGATGGCCTTTGTGAAGACAGGAAATCCCAATAATTGCTCGATTCCGCAGTGGGAATCGGATACGCCCAAAGAGTTCCACACCATGGTGTTTGATGAAAATACTGGCGTTCGTACAAATTTTGATCGAAAGCTGATTAAAGCGATGAGTTCTAGCTGTTTGGATGATATGGTCAAGAATATCTTGACAGGTGTTGCCAAAAAACCAGATTGATAGTTTGTTGTGCGTTCCTTCTTGTAACGAAATAAAAAAGAGAACTGCCCATCCTTTTCTTTAGGCTGGGCAGTTCCCTTTGTCACTTTAGCATTTCAGCAAAACAATCAGGGGGGGAGACGAAGGAACTGACTCTCGGGATACGATCTTAGTAAAGCCAAGCTCTGCCATTTTCATCTTCGTCGTCGCTTTTTGGAGGCTCGAGTCCCTTGAATTCCGACCATTTCGGGCCATATTCGGAAGCCTTTGCCAGCAATTCCCGATCCAAATTGATGCGCGGCTCTGTAGTTCGGTCAAAGACCATTGTGACAGGCTCATCAGTGGTATAGGGTTTCCACTCGGGCATGCCGGGATGATTTGGATCTCCGGTTCGGGCAAATGCGATCAGAGCACCTGCTATCTGTTCTTCAATACTATCGCTTACCCCTTCAATATTTGCGTTGCCTACACGACAAGTATTGTGGAACACAAAAGGAATATCAGAGCAATGCCATGCGGAAGTACCACCGTTGACATCAAAGGTAAGAGCCAGTTGATAAACATATGCTGGCGCCTCGGCGTCGCATGCAGCTCTGGCATCCATATATTTGATGACGGACGGCCTATGCGCAAAGTCAAGTTGCGTGGAAATCAGAATATCCTTACCGGGATAGGACGTTTCAAAGAGCGCCAGCATATCCTTGCCGTGGCCATTGTAGTACTGGTCGATGTACCCTGTCTTTTCTTCTTCTGATGAATCCGGATAAACATTGCCCGTGCCGCCGAAACTGTTAAACTCTGAAATAACAGATGACACCATTGTCGGTACTTTTTTAGCGTAGTCGCTAAATCCGGCCTCAAAAGGAGTCCCAAGGTACCAGCCGTTGGCAACAGGATGCCACATCACTGGGTGCCATGTCAATGGGATGTCTAATTTACGGGATGCCTTGTTAAACACTTTCATCAGCAGAGAATAGGGAATCCTTTCTAAATTCTCAAATTCGTCCTCCTGAAGGCCCAGAATTTTCAGCATCTCCAAAATGAAGGGGCGATGATCAACTTTCCCATCGTGAGCGCCACAGCCACCAGACATCATGAAGGCCCGATGATAAAGGCCATTTGCAGCGGGAGTCTGCAGCAAAGCGTATACTTTTCCGCCGCCGCCAGACTGGCCAAAGATGGTAACGTTATCCGGATCTCCACCGAAAGCGGCAATATTATCGCGAACCCATTCCAGAGAAGCTACGATATCCGCTAATCCAGCATTCACGGAGTTTTCATATTTCTTCCCAAAAGAGCTCATATCTAAGAAACCCAGAATATTCAGACGATGGTTGACGGTTACAACGACGGCATCTCCGTATTTACAGAGGTTGTCTCCTTCGTAGGCAACCTGTTCAATGGAAGATCCATCGGAAAAACCACCGCCATGAAACCACACTAGAACGGGTTTTTTTGCAGCTTTGTCAAGCGAAGGGGTCCAAATATTCAGATACTGGCAATGTTCGTTTTCCGGCCAGAAACGGTGAGGGATCAACAGCTCACCGTTTGGTATAGGATCACCGTATGTTGGAGAGACAGGGCCATAATTCGTCGCGTCCTTTATACCGTCCCATTTCTCTACCGGGTGCGGCATTTGAAACCGTTCAGCATCAGCGTATTTGATTCCATAAAACGTAATAACAGAGTCCAGTTCAAATCCTCTTACCTTACCCGCGGCAGTTTCAACCACGGGATAGTCTCGCGTGCATACAAACTTTCTAGCCATATCAATTTCTCCTTATTTGGTATATTCATCTTCTACGGGAAGAGGCATAACAAAACTACCCGTGTTTTTTGGCAAACAATCCCGCACTTTTTTGAGAAGAAACGAATCATACTGATTTGTGCGAAGAGCCGTTTTTCGATCGAATACCATGGTTTCTTTGTTCTCAACTGTGTAAGGCAACCACTGTACCATCTTGTCGTGATTTGGATTTCCAGTATGAGCAAAAGCAGCGACAGCGCCAAACATCTCGCTTTCTAAGCGATCTGTAACCTCTTCTATATTAGCGCACGGCACGCGGTGACAGTTGTGAAATAAGAAAGGAATATCAGAGCAATGCCAGGCGGGAGTTCCTCCGTTCACATCAAATACCAGTGCAAACTGGTAAAGGTATGCTGGGGCCTTTGCTTTGCCAGTCACAAAGGTGTCTAGGAAGGCTGTTGCTCCAGGACGTACCCAAGTGTCCAGTTTTGGGAGCACAGAAAGATCGGTGTTTGGATAAGCTTCCGTGAAGAGCGGAATGATCTCATCGGCATGTCCGTTAAAGGCGTCTTCAACCGCCGCTCTTTTTTCAGCCTCTGTGGAGGCAATCGAAATCCCACCTCGAAAACCGCCAAACTCGGCAATCACAGTACCCACAATCAAAGGAACCGTTTTGGCATAATCAGTAAAACCCACATCTACCGGATGTCCTACATAATAATCATTTGCAATAGGCCCCCAATTGATGGCGGCACCCACTGTTCTCGCTGCTTTGCAATACGCTTTCATCAAAGCCGAGTAGGGGAAGGTTTCCAATTTCTCCACTTCGTCCGCAGAAATGCTCAAATTTTTAAGCATTTCCCGGACAATAGGGGTATGATCCATGTTTCTATCAAAATTATCAGTACCGGACATTATAATACATTTGTGGAAAAGGCCCGCTGCCGCAGGCGTCTGCATCAGCGTGTAAACTTTTCCTCCGCCTCCGGACTGACCAAAAATTGTTATGTTATTTGGATCTCCGCCAAATGCGTCAACATTGCGTTGCACCCATTTGAGAGCCTCAACTAAATCGCTAATACCTGCATTCGCTGAGTTGCAATATTGCTCACCAAAAGCAGAAAGATCGAGGTATCCCAGTAAATGGAGACGGTGGTTAATGGAAACTACCACCACATCACCATGTTCGCAAAGAGCTGCGCCATCATAGCTTTCCAGTTCAAGGGCGGATCCGTCAGAAAAACCGCCGCCGTGCAACCAGACCATCACGGGCTTTTTGGCATTTTTGTCCATTGTTTTAGTCCAGACATTAAGATTCTGACAGCACTCATTCTGAGGCCAAAATCGTTGGGACATCAGGAGCTCACCTTGAGGTACGGAACTGCCATAGGCAGAGTCTCCATATGCTGGAGCGATGGGCCCATAGCTGGTAGCGTCTTTTACTCCATCCCATTTCTCAATGGGTTCTGCGGGATGGAAACGCTTCGCCCTAGCGTAGGGAATCCCTTGAAAGTGAAGAACGCCATCCAGTTCGAATCCCTTTACTTTCCCATCTGCCATGGCCGCGATTGGGTAATCAAGGGTGCAGATAAAATTTCTTGCCATTTTTTCACCTCACATAATTATTATAATTATTAAAGATAAAGCCAGATATTCTGTGACACTTTCATAATAACATGTCACAAACGATCTAACAATTCATAAAAGAGCGCTCTTTTATAAAAATGGCGGATTGATCTCGAAACACAGCAGGTTTGTTAAAATGATTTTACCGTTTTTTATAGATTTTTTATGGGGGAATAGATACAATGCTTAAAAGAAAGATTCAATTATTAAAAAGGAAATGAAGGAAACTGAAAGAATGGAAAGAAACACTGCAGCAGAACAACTATGGACCTGGAAATTCTTCTTATTAATTCTTATCAATTTCGGAAATGGTATGGCAGGATACATGACTGTTCCTCTGGTAACAAAGTACGCCATGTCTATCGGGGCTGATATCACAACTGCATCAAGTGTGTCGAGTGTGCTTTCGCTTGTAGCAATGTTTATGTGTCCTGTGGCAGGCGTTCTGTCTGATAGAATCAATCGAAAAAAACTACTGCTGGTAACTGAGATTGCCTATTCTATTTGTCTGTTTTCTCATGTATTTGTGGCGAATTTAGTCATGTTATTTGTAATGAGGGCAATAACCGGTATCTTTTTTGCCATATCCAATGTACTTACAGTGGCTTATGCCAGTAATTATATTCCACACAATAAAATGGGAGAAGGCTTGGGGTATTTTGGTTTGGTAACTCCTCTTGTGCAGGCTGCAGCTCCATCTATTGGTTTAGGACTACGGGACAGCGTTGGTTATGGCGCAGCCTTTATTGGTGCGGCAATTGCAGCTGGTATTGCCTTGATATGTGTGGTTGTTCTTCCCTATGAAGACATATGTCACTCCAATGAAAAGAGGTCCTTGCATTTCAGGGACATTTTTGCGATAGAATTTCTTGGGCTCATGCTGCTAACGGCGGTATTTAGTTCTGCAAATGGACTTGTCTCTACATATTTGGATATTCTTGCGGGAGAGCGTTCTATTGCCAATATTTCCATGTTTTTTACAGTATATTCAATTGCGCTGATCATTTCGAAGCCTCTTACTGGTAAACTTCTGGATGTCAAGGGCGTTTATTTTGTCCTTATCCCGGCGGTTATCTTTGCGGCAGCAGGAATGTTTTTTATCGGGACCGCTACATCGCTCGGTGTAATGTTGGTCGCTGCTGTTTGCAAGGCTCTTGGCCAAGGGGCAGGAACTCCTACGATTCAGGCCCACGCCGTAAAACAACTGGATAAATCAAAATCAGGGGTTGCTGTCTCTACGGTACAAATTGGACAGAGCTTAGGGAACTCCATTGCCCCAGTTTTAGGAAGCTTTTTTGTAGAACCATTTGGGTATAAAATAATGTTCTGTGGTGTTAGCGGAATAGTGGTTTTTGCCGGAATGATTCTTCTTCTTTTGCAGTATGGGAAAGAGAAGAAAATACGAGTATGATGGGTTGCTGTGATGACTGGAATCCGATTGTAAGGCTTATGAGGACAGCGGAAGATGGTTTGTAGGGATGAGAGTATGATATCTGCCAATTAAAAGGGGAGATCAGGAAATGTTTCTATTCAAGAAAGGCCGGTTCCATGGCAAAGACTGGTAGGTCGTATTCCCGGAAGGCTGCTATTTAGACACGGATCCCCCGTCAGCGTATTAGTGCGGAATCAGGGCCAAGAATGTGGCACAAGATATTCGGTTTGACATATTTGAGGATGAACGAGAGTCTGATATGCTGGAGCAAATTCAGCAAAATCTTTTCGGAGAGAATAATGCTTATGATCAGGATATTCTCATCGTAGATACAGAGTTAAATGGGCTGTCCGGTTTTGAAGTATTCTATCATGGGAGAAATGCCTGCTATGAGGTCTGGCTTTCACTCCCGATAATCGGCGACTCACATTCTTTGCCGAGTGCGCCACAGGCCAAGCAAATAACGTAAAAGAACATCCCTTTATACAGAGGTTTCTCTCAGACATCAGACAAGAAAAGTAAAAAAAGCCAGCAGCGCCGGACATCCTGACGCTGTTGCTTTTCTGTGTGCGGGGCACGGCTCATTCATGAAAGCCAAGAGCGAATGATGTCTTTTGAAGCCCGGTCCTGCATTCATAGCGCTCTGAACCTGGGACAGATGATATTGTCAATATCAGTTGACAGATAAAACTCAAAGAGTAGCCGCATCATGCAGCCATTGCCTGAGCAGCATAGAATCTGCTGCACTTCAGCATGGGTGGTAAGCCGCCATTAGCGGAGCAAATATGGCGATTGTTCCAATAACTCATAAAGTATCTCCAGACCAGCGATTTCAGCTGCTCCACGGTCAACTGTTCCGGATCGTAGCGGTCATATAATAGTTCTGTTTTCATCCTTGCCCACATGCTTTCGCAGCGGGCATTGTCATGGCAGCGTCCGCCTGCACTATTCATACTTTGGCAGATACCATACCGAGTGATTGCTCTGCGGTATAGATCGCTTGTATACTGAGCACCGCGGTCAGAATGAATAATTGCACCGTGCAAAGCCGGATAAGAAGCCATTGCGTTGTCCAATGTCTGAACGCACAGTTCTGCCTTCATGTTTGTACTCATAGCAATTCCCAAAACACTCAGATCGAAGCAGTCAAATATGACGGAAGTGTAGAGCTTTCCATCTTTTGCTTTAATCTCTGTAATATCCGTAATGCATTTTTTAAGAGGCTCATCGGAACAAAAGTCTCTTTTCAGCAGGTTGTCTGATTTCATTGCCTGTCGGTCAGCTTTTGTGACTCCATTGGGCTTGCGTTTTGGATGATGAGTTAATCCGATCTTTATCATGATACGATATACCGTCTTTTCTCCCGGAATCTCTACGCCATCCGGCTTTTTCAGCTGTAAAACCTGATACATCCGCATACGTCCATATGTATCGTTGCATTGATCCTCACTGCAAATTTCCCGCATGATTTCGGCAAGCCGTTGGTGTTTCCACGGTCGATTTCTGCTTACCAGATACCGATAGAACCCTTGCCGGCTTACACCCAGCATTTTGCAGCAAAATGCAATTCTTCCTTTCCTCTTGCCGTCTTCTGTTTTTACGGCGATGAATTTCATTCGCTGCCCTTTGCTGACTTCCGACGGCTGGCGGCGAAAAAAGTGCTGGCTTCTGCTAGAAATTCATTTTCTTCCTTTAGCCGCCGTATTTCTTTCTCTTGCTGCTTTACCTGCTTGCGCAGGGTATTCAATTCTTCGACCAGACTCATTGCGGTTTGCGGTGTATGCGCTCCGCCTCGCCCCTCTTTGGCAGCCTTGACCCATCTGTACAGCGTATCTACCGGTATCCCCAATTCGACCGCCGTTTTCGAGGATCCTATTTCATTCGATAGCTTTACGGCCTGCACCTTATATTCCGTGTTGTATTTTCGTTGATTCCGAGCCATCTTTCGTTGCCTCCTGTTTGTCCTTTTCTATATATTGGCCCTTTGAGTTCCCTATATCAACTTTTATTGTACAACACCAGTTAAAGGCTTGTCCGATGATTGTACAGAACTGCAAACCTTGCGTGCATTTCGCGACGGCTATCTTTCCAATCGGCCGAACGGCGAAGCGGAAATCAGAGAATACTATGAAATGGCACCGGGTATCGTTGAAGCTATCAATCAAAAATCGAACGCCCAAGAAATCTGGAACGAGGTATATAAAGATCTCGTTGAGCCGTGCGTGAACATGATTCACAGCAATAAAAATGAAAGTGCTTATACGCTTTATAAACTTTATTCTCTGAAATTGAATCAAAAATACAAAGCATAAGAATCAAAAACAGAAGGTCAAGCCGGATAAGAGACTTGACCTTCTGTTTTCGTATTTATAGTTGTCTAAAAATTATTTCGCGTTGACCGCTTCTTCGATGGCTTCCAAAACGGTGTCGTAGTCCGCTTCCGTGACGAGGAGGGAGATCTCGACTTCGGAAGTCGTGATGAGGCGGATGTCGGCGTCGCTTGCGGCGATGGCGCTGAACACTCTGGCTGCCATGCCCGGCGTGTTTTTCATCTGCGGGTCATAGACGGAGATTTTATGGTTCACGCTGCTGACGATAACCTTGATACCAGTCTCGGTCTTGAGCGTATTCGCAAAAGACAGCACCTCGATGAGGTCTTGGTCAGAAATGGTAAAAGAAAGGCCGGCATTTGCACCGTGGTTCGGGGGCATGGAGATCATATCAATGTTGATATCGAGCTCCGCGATGCGCTCGAATACCTCAGCCATAAAGCCTGTGGTGGCGGGGCTGCCTTGCAGGGTGATCAGTGTGATGTTGCTGACCGTGCTGATTTCGGTTGTGCCCATGATCTGTTCCATCCTTTCTTAAACCAAAGCGGACATGTCGTAAAGGCCGGGGCCTTTGCCGCTCATGAATACCGCTGCGTTTACTGCGCCCACCGCGAACAGCTCTTTGGACTGCGCGGAATGGGAGAGCGTGATGACCTCGTTGTTGCCCGCAAAGATCACCTCATGCTCGCCGACAATGGTGCCGCCGCGCACGGAGTGAATGCCAATCTCGCTTTTTTCGCGCTTTTTGCGCTGTGCGTGGCGATCGTACATATACTGCGTTTCGCCGTCGCGCACGGAAGCAAGCGCATCGGCAAGCATCAAAGCCGTGCCGCTCGGCGCATCAATCTTCTGGTTGTGGTGCTTTTCGACGATCTCAATGTCGAACTGGTCGCCGAGCACCTTTGCCGCCTTTTTTGCAAGCTCCAGCATCAGGTTAATGCCGAGTGACATGTTGCGGGAATAGAAGATTGGCTGCGTTTCGGAAGCTTTGGTAAGCTCCGCGGTCTGCTCTGCTGTGTAGCCCGTGGTGCAGAGCACAGCCGGAATGCCACCCTTTTCCGCCGCGTAGTGCAAAATCGGCGTCAAAAGGGAGGGGTGGGAGAAGTCGATGATAACATCTGCCGCTTCCATCACCTGATCGATGGAGGTGTAAGCGGGGTAGGAAGCAGTCTGTGCATTGACGTTCAGATCAACGCCGGCAACAATCTCGCAATCGGTGCGTTCGGAAACAAGCTGCGTGATGAAGTGACCCATTTTGCCGCAGCAGCCACATAAAATAATCCTTGTCATTTTACGTCCGTTCCTTTCTTAATCAGGCGAGCTGCAGATGCTTTGCCATTTCGACTTTCAGCTTTGCAATCTGCTCATCGGACATATCGGCAAGCGGCAAGCGGCAGTGGCCGCAGTTGAAGCCCATCAGGTTCAATGCCTGCTTTACCGGGATTGGGTTGACGTCCATGAACAGTGCGTTCATGAGGTCGAGATACTTAAACGTGAGTGCCTGCGCCGTCTTGAGGTCGCCCGCAACGGAAGCGATGGCAAGCTCGTGCATTTCTTTCGGCATGATGTTGGAGAACGTAGAGATGACGCCCTTGCCGCCGAGAGACGCAATCGGCAAAGTCTGCGTGTCTTCACCGGAGTAAACCGTGAGGTCATCACCGCAAAGCTCACGCGTTTTGATGAGCGCGGAGATGTTGTGGTTCGCTTCCTTTGTGGCAACGATGTTCTGCGTCTTCGAGAGCTCGTAGTACGTTTCCGGCAGAATGTTGAGGCCGGTGCGGCTCGGGACATTATACGCAATGCACGGAATTTTTACACTGCCCGCAATGCGGTTGAAGCTTGCAACGAGGCCGCGCTGGGAAGTTTTGTTGTAGTACGGCGTGACAAGCAGAAGACCGTTTGCGCCGAGTGCTTCTGCTTTTTGGGAGAGCTCCACGGCGTAGGCGGTATCATTGCTGCCGGTGCCTGCGATGACCGGCACGCGGCCGGCAACCTTGTTTACGGTGAACTCGATGACCTTCACGTGCTCTTCATCGGTGAGCGTTGCCGCTTCGCCGGTGGTACCGCAGGTGACAATGGCATCGGTGCCGCTTGTGATCTGAAACTCGATGAGCTTTTCAAGCTCCTCGTAGTTTACGGACATATCCGGGTTAAACGGGGTAACAAGTGCCACCGCTGCGCCGGTAAAAATGGTTTCTTTCATCTAAAAAATACCTCCTGAACGGTATTAGTCAAAATAGCCCTTCTTTGCGAGCAGCTCTGCAAGCAGAACACCGCCGCCTGCTGCGCCGCGCAGCGTGTTGTGGGAAAGGCAAACGAACTTGTAGTCATACTGGGTATCCGGGCGCAGTCTGCCGATGGAAACGGCCATACCATGCTCCAGTTCACGGTCGAGTTTTGCCTGCGGACGGTCTGCTTCCGTAAAGTAGTGCAGGAACTGCTTCGGTGCGCTCGGCAACTCGAGCTCCTGTGCCGGGCCGCGGAACTCTGTCCAACGGCGGATGATTTCCTCCGGTGAGACCTTCTTTTCCATGGAGACGAACACCGCAGCCGTATGGCCATCGGAAACCGGCACGCGGAAGCACTGTGCCGTGATGGACGGGGTGGTCGCGTTGACAATCTTATCGCCCTCAATGTGGCCCCACAGCTTCATCGGCTCCTGCTCGGATTTTTCTTCCTCGCCGCCGATATACGGGATGACGTTGTCGAGAATATCGGGATACATTTCAAAGGTTTTGCCAGCGCCGGAGATGGCCTGATATGTGCAGGCGAGCACCTTCGTGACGCCGAGGTCCATCAGGGGGTGAATAGCCGGAACGTAGCTCTGAAGGGAGCAGTTGGATTTTACGGCGATAAAGCCGCGCTTTGTGCCGAGGCGCTTTCTCTGTGCGTTGATGATTTCAATGTGGTCGGCGTTGATCTCCGGCACAACCATCGGCACATCCTCGACGCCGCGGTTTGCGCTGTTGTTGGAGACGACCGGGCACTCCTTTTTCGCATAAGCTTCTTCAAGGGCGCGGATTTCGTCTTTTTTCATATCGACGGCGCAGAATACAAAATCGACCTTGGAGACGACTTCGTCCATATCTGCAACAGCGTCTAAGATGATCATATCCGCCATACTTGTGGGAATGGGCGTTTTCATAGCCCAGCGCTTTTCTACGACGCTTTTATATGTTTTACCGGCGGAGCGGGAAGAGGCCGCAAGAGCGGTCACGTTGAACCACGGATGATTTTCAAGGAGCGTTGCAAAACGCTGACCGACCATGCCTGTGCAACCAATGATACCGACATTATACTTTTTCATTTCTTTCACCCGTCCTGTTTGCAGGACATCCTTTCAAAAATGATGAAATGTACGCTCAAAAACAAAATTAAGGTCAAATTTCATTTTTGAGCGAAAAAAAACCGGTTGAAATCCGGTCATACATACAATATAATAGAATGTGCACAGGCTTTTACGAAAGTCTCCCTGCGGAAAAGCTCTGATAGCACTCCATCCTATTGCAGATGACAGTTACGGGGCTTTCGCCACAGCAACCAGATCCAAGCGTACCACATGCGCTAGGATCTTCGGCGGTGTGTCCTTTTTCTGCGGGCCGATGCCTGTGGAGGGCCAAAACCCGCGGATACTTTTACAAACCGCGCCTCTATCCTTATTATAATACATGGAATACGGATTGTTGTCAATTTATTTATGAAAAATTCTTAGAATAATCCTGCGTAATTTGGGGGATGCGGCTATTTTAATTCAGATTGGAAGGAATATACTTGGATACGCAAACTTTACAGACAAAAGATTTTGATTTTGAGCTTCCGGAAGAACTTATTGCCCAGACGCCGATTGAACCGCGTGACGCTTCGCGCCTGATGGTGTTGGACAAAACAACCGGTGAGATTGAGCACAGACATTTTCACGACATCACGGAGTATTTGAATGAGGGCGATTGTCTTGTGCTCAACAATTCCCGCGTTTTGCCTGCGCGTATTTACGGCATTAAAAACGAGACCGGCGCGCACGTTGAATTTTTGCTTCTGAAAAATTGCGGTGACGACGTATGGGAAGCACTTGCAGGTCCGGGCAAGCGTGCAAAGGTCGGCACATCGTTCACGTTCGAGGGCAGCTCCATGACCTGCGAGGTCATCGAAGTGAAGGACGACGGCAACCGCATGATCCGCTTCCATTACGACAAGGGCACGAACTTCTTCACGGAGCTGGATAAGATTGGCCAGATGCCGCTGCCGCCCTATATTAAAGAAAAGCTCAAGGATAAAGAGCGCTACCAGACGGTGTATTCCAAAGAGGAAGGTTCTGCCGCTGCGCCGACGGCCGGTCTGCACTTTACGCCGGAGCTGCTCGATGCAATTCGCTCAAAAGGCGTGAAGGTCGTGTTCGTCACACTGCATGTCGGCCTTGGCACGTTCCGCCCAGTGAGCGTGGATAACATTCTCGACCACAAAATGCATAGCGAGCATTATCACATGCCGAAAGAGACTGCCGACGCCATCAACGAGACGAAGAAAAACGGCGGACGCGTGATCGCTGTCGGCACTACGAGCTGCCGCACGATTGAATCTGTCGCAAAGAAATGCGGCAAAATTTGTGAGGACGATGACTGGACGGATATTTTCATCTATCCGGGCTTTGAATTTAAGGGCCTTGATGCGCTCATCACGAACTTCCATTTGCCGGAAAGTACGCTCATCATGCTGGTCTCCGCGCTTGCGGGCCGCGAACACATTTTGAATGCATATAACACTGCCGTCAAGGAGCGCTACCGCTTCTTCAGCTTCGGCGACGCCATGTTCATCAAATAACTTTGAAAGGAATTTTCTTTACATGTACAAGCTTATCAAAAGAGAAAACCACGCGCGGCGCGGCGAGCTCCAAACCGTGCACGGCACGGTGCAGACACCGGCGTTTATGAACGTCGCGACGGCTGCGGCGATTAAGGGTGCGGTTTCTGCTTACGACCTTAAAGATATTAAATGTCAAGTGATGCTCTCCAACACGTACCACCTGCATCTGCGCCCGGGCGATGACGTGGTGCGCAAAATGGGCGGCGTACGCAAGTTTACCGGCTGGGACGGCCCTGTGCTGACGGACAGCGGCGGATTTCAGGTTTTCTCTCTCGCGAAGCTGCGCAATATCAAAGAAGAAGGCGTGACGTTTGCGTCGCACATCGACGGCCATCGCATCTTCATGGGCCCGGAGGAAAGCATGCGTATTCAGTCCAACCTCGGTTCTACCATCGCCATGGCGTTTGACGAATGCGTGGAAAACCCGGCGGAATACGACTACGCGAAAAATTCCTGCGCACGCACAGCACGCTGGCTGCGCCGCTGCAAGGCAGAGATGAACAGACTGAATGCGCTGCCGGATACGATCAACCCGAACCAAATGCTGTTCGGCATCAATCAGGGCTGCACATACATCGACCTGCGCGTGAACCACATGAAGGAGATTGCGGAATTGGGACTCGATGGTTATGCCATTGGCGGCCTTGCGGTCGGCGAGCCGGCAGAGGTCATGTATGAAGTGATTGAAGCGGTTGAAGAGCATATGCCGCAGGATAAGATCCGCTACCTGATGGGGGTGGGCACGCCGACAAATATTCTGGAAGCGGTGTACCGCGGCGTTGATCTGTTCGACTGCGTGATGCCGAGCCGCAATGCACGCCATGGTCATGCATTTACAAATGAAGGCGTGCGCAATATGCTCAATGCGAAATACACGTTGGACGATCAACCGATCGACCCGACCTGCGACTGCCCGGTCTGCCGCAAGTTTTCCCGTGCTTATATTCACCACCTTTTCAAAGCGGGGGAGATGCTTGCCATGCGCTTGACGGTTATGCATAATCTTTATTTCTACAACAATTTGATGGAACGCATTCGTAACGCGCTCGATGAAGACCGGTTTGAAGCATTTTATCAGGAGTATTCAGAGAAATTTAACAAAAGAATTTAGAAAATCCTTGCAACCACGAATGGCTTTTGTTATAATGTATAAAGTTAATTTGGTGACGGGTGTATTGACCGCTTTGCAGTCGAACGGAGCGCACCATGAAAGAAAGGAAAGAAAACCATGAATTTGAGTGTTTTGACAACGACAGGTGCAGCAGCCGGCGGCAACATGTCCAGCATGCTGATCATGCTCCTTGTTTACGGTGCGATCATCGCGGCTATGTACTTCATCTTCTTCCGCCCGCAGAACAAGAAGAAGAAGAAGGAAGCGGAAATGCGCAAGAACGCACAGGTCGGCGACGAGATCACGACCATCGGCGGCATTTGCGGCAGAATCATCGCTGTAAAGGATGAGACCGACAGCGTTATCATCGAGACCGGCAGCGACCGTGCAAGACTGCGCATCAAGCGTTGGGCGATCGGCAGCGTCGATACCATCCACGAGGAAGACGCGTAAGCTTCACTCTGTTTAAAAGCGAATAGTTTTGAGCCCCCTGGAATAAGTATGAAACAAAACTTATTTCAAGGGGCTTTTTCTATGCTGAATTTTAAGAAGCTGTTTTTGGGTCTCCTGTTTTCTGTGCTGTTTTCGGCTGTGCTGATCGCGGTTTGTGCCTTTATGATTTTAAAGCTCGGCTTTTTGCCGTCCGGGCCTATACTCGGTACGGCTGCGGCGGTGATCGGCGGCGTTTCCGTTTTTGCTTCCGCTTTCCTTGCGGCGCGCCTCGCGGGGGAAAAAGGCTTGCTGCACGGCCTTGTGCTTGGCACGCTCTATGCAGTTTTCTATGTTGCGATAAGCGTTATGCTGTATGCAAATATGCGGGGTGTACTTCTTGTTATACGGAGCGTAATATTTGTAATATGCAGCGTATGCGGTGGAGTAATGGGTGTGAATAGAGATGAAAAAATCAGATTTTAAGCCATAATTTTGTAGCTGCCAATCAAGGGTATAAGAACGATTTTGCATATTTATTCACAATAACTCACAGCAAAGCGGAACTGTATATTCATAAGTTTACATAAGATTATAGACATAAATTTGTGCAGATGCAAAAATATTCACGGAAGCTCTTGCAAATTTGGCTAAAAAGTATTATAGTATATAAGACAGAAGTGAGGTGGCGTATCATGAAAAACGGCAAATTGGGCTTTATCGGCATAGGAAACATGGCGTCCGCGATTATTGGCGGTATCTTATCTTCTGGCACTTTCCCGGTCGGGGATATTTATATGTACAATCCGCACGCGGAAAAAATGCAGCGCTTTACAGAATCCGGTTGCGTAGCCTGTACTTCTGCCGAAGAAGTTGCCGAGCTTTGTGATACGGTGTTCCTTTGCGTAAAGCCACAGATTTTCCCGGAGGTGCTGCGCGTCATTGCGCCGACCGTTGCGAAGAAGAATGCAGACGACGTTGTCATCGTTTCAATCGCTGCGGGCGTAACGTTTAAGAATTTGCAGGACGCGCTCGGCGCAGACCGCCGCTACGTGCGTGCCATGCCGAACACGCCGCTGCTGCTCGGTGAGGGTGCTACGGCGCTGTGCCGGACAAGCAATGTGCCGGAAGAGGATTTTGCGCGCGTGCGTTCCGCTTTCTCCTGCTGCGGTGTCACGCAGGAGATTGACGAAGCGCAGAATGCGGTGATTGCGGTCAGCGGCAGCTCGCCTGCGTATTTGTATCTGCTTGCAAAGCTCACTTGTGATTATGCAGCGCAGCAGGGCATTGACCCGAAGACCGCGCTTACACTGTTCTGCCAGACCATGAAAGGCAGCGCCGATATGCTTTTAAACAGCGGCAAAGACCCACAGGCGCTTATGGATATGGTCACGTCAAAGGGCGGCACAACATTTGCTTTGCTGAATGTCTTGAAAGAACAGGGCTTTAATGAGGCGATGATCAGCTCGTTTGAAACCTGCACGCACCGCGCCGAAGAACTTTCCATGTGAGTGTACAAGGCATAACACGGCGACGCTTCACATATAGATTGACCATCTTTTATAGGTGGTGAACGAAAATGGAAGCAAAGCCGAAATATGCAAAACCACGTAGCTTATCTGTTTTAATGGCTTTGCGCATTTTGTTCCTGCTCGGCTTTTTGTTCGGCTGCTTATTCGCACGGACATCGCAAATAGCTATGGCGCCGGTTTCCGGCTCTGTGTGGTTTAGGGGGCCGTTTGAAACGGGGACAGACTTTCCGTTTGTGTTTTCCGCATTTTTGTTTGATTCGCTTTTTTACGCATTGCCGATTTTTTTATTTGGCATGACGTTTTTAGGTGTGCTTGTGATTCCCGCTGCGATAATCCTGAAGGGCTTCACGCTTGGCACGTCGCTTACGGCACTGATTCGGCTTGAGGGTATCGGATCGTATTTTCGGCGGTGCTTTGATTATCTGCCGATGACAATGCTGTGCATCACGGTGCTTTTGCTGCTTGCGGCGGAAGCGCTTTGCACGGCAAGGCGCAGCTGTCGGGTGTTTTTCGGAAACGGAGAACCGCTTTCCGTAAAAAACTGCACCGTGCGGTTTTTGCTTGCGTTTGCGGCGCTGGTTTTCATTTCGATTTTATACGGTGTATTGCACTTTTTGATTTTGCAAATTTAGATTTTAAAGCAAAGGAGGCCGAAATGAATGAACATGGATGAATACTTCGTGCTGTTTCGCGAGTACATGCTCGTGCAGAAACCGAGTTCCGTAAATACGCGGGATTCTTATCTGCGCGATGTTTCGGCTTTCCTGCGCTACTTGGAGGGCGAAAATATAACATCTCCACTCGAAGTAGAAACGGAAACGGTGGAAGCGTATGTGCAGCATTTGCACAGCTTAAACCGCACAAATTCCACGATCTCCCGCAATATTGCCTCTGTGCGTTGCTTTTATAAGTTTCTCATCCTGCGCGGGGACATGCAGGTGAACCCGGCAAAATCCGTAAAGCTTGAAAAAGAGCCGAAAAAGCTGCCGCAGACGCTGACAAGCGAGGAGATAGACCTGCTGCTTTCCCAGCCGAATGTCACGGAAGCTAAGGGCTGCCGCGATAAAGCGATGCTGGAGCTTCTTTATGCCACCGGTATTCGCGTCAGTGAACTCATCAACCTCAACGTGCAGGATATCAACCTGCGCACGGGAAAGCTGTTCTGCCGCGGCACCAAGGGTGTGCGCACCATTCCGATTTATGCGAAAGCGGTCGTTGCTGTATCCGATTATCTTTACCGCATGCGCGATCTGATCGTGGACCCGGACAACAGCGGAGACGCGCTGTTTGTCAATCTGAACGGCTCGCGTTTGACGCGCCAGGGTTTCTGGAAAATTATCAAGGCGTATACGGCGGAGGCCGGCATCACGAAGGAGATTACGCCGCACACGCTGCGTCATTCGTTTGCCATGCACCTTTTGCAGGGAGGTGCTTCCGTAAAAGACATTCAAACCATGATGGGACATGCAGATATTTCGTCCACACAGGTATATGTTCATTTATTAGACCTTGATAATCACGTGAAAAGCGTGTATAATGAGTGTCATCCTCGTGCAAAAACGAGTTAATCTAATTCTGGAGTTGATTTTGTGGCATTTTTAGGACTTTTCGGTAATTATGATAAGCCGGGTCCGGGCGTTGACAAAGATGAACCGAAAAAGGCAGCGCCGGTACGTTTTTTTGAGATCCTGTGGCGAAAACTGTCTAAACTGGTGCAGTTGAATCTGACATTTATGATCCCATTTATTGTGGTCATCGCGTTGATGGTGGGCGTATTCCTTTTACCGATTCCGCATTTTCTTTATGCAACGTCGTTCTTCGGTGTGCTTGACCTGTACATTCTGTATGCGGCTACACTGCCGCTCATCCTGCTTTCGCCGTTCACATGCGGCTTAGCGTATGTAACGCGAAACTTCGCAAGGGAAGAGCATGCGTTCGTTTGGTCGGATTTCTGGGACGCTGTGAAAAACAACTGGAAGCCGGCACTTTTGAACGGCGTGATCGTGTATCTCGCATATGTAATCTTGAGCTTCTCAATCTTCTTTTATTCCACACGTGTATCGGACAACTGGATGTTTATGATTCCGCTTGCAGTTTGTTGCATCCTGTCGATTCTAATGCTGTTTGCGCAGTATTACATTCCGGTTATGATCGTCACGTTTGACTTGAAGCTGCGCCACATTTACAGAAACGCATTTATTTTCTCTATTATGGGCTTATTGCGCAACCTGATGATTACGGCAATCCTTGCGGGTTTGTTCATTGCGTTTTTGTTCTGCCCGGCGGCATTTGCGGTGATCCCGCTGCTGCTCGTAATCATTTTCCTGTGTGCGTTCATCAGCTATCTGACGAGCTTTGCGACGTATTCGTTGCTTGATACGTACCTGATCCAGCCGTTCTACAAAAAGGAAGCGGAAGCGAAGGACGCCGAAATTCGCGTAGCCAAAGACGGCGATACGTTTAATTTCGATAGCGATGAACTGGACGACGATGACGATGACAAGCCGCAGTACGTTTATGTGAACGGCCGCTTGATCGACCGTAAGATCATGGAGCAGGAATCTCTGTTCTCGGATAAAACGGATACTTCCGATCATTTACAGTAATTTAAAACAAACATAAAAGCCTCTATCGAACTGGAATCGATAGAGGCTTTCGTTTTGCTCAATTTTAATTATTTCTCATTCTTATCAGTCTTTTCACGCATTTTGGAAAGTGGGTTGGCGTTTACGGCTTCCTCCATTTGCTTGCTGGAGGTGTGCGTGTAGATCTCTGTCGTGCCGAGATTTTCGTGGCCCAGAATATCCTGCAAAACGCGAATATCCACGTTGCCATATTGGTACATCAGCGTCGCCGCCGTGTGCCGCAGCTTGTGTACGGAGTATCCCGCGCCGCCAAGCCCGATTTTCGTGAGGTATTTATTGACCATGGCCTGTACGGTCTTAGGACTGATGCGTGTGCCGCGGTTGCTGATGAACAGCGCGTTTTTATCCTTCACGTCGTCCTTTGGGCGCACACGCACGTAGGCATCGATAGAAGCTAAGCATGCGTCATTTAAGTATACGATGCGTTCTTTGCTGCCTTTACCGACGATGCGCAGGGTGGAGTTGTTGTGGATCACGTCGCTCATGTTGATGGAAACAAGCTCGGAAAGGCGCATGCCGCAGTTTAAAAACAGCGTCAAAATGCAATAGTCACGCTCCTTATCCGGCCCGTCCACGGCGTTTAAAAGCTCGCGGCTTTGCTCTAACGTGAGGTAGCGGGGAAGGGTTTTGGCTTTTTTCGGCGGGGTCAGATTCTCTGTGGGGTTAGAATCCAAAAGACCCTCGTGCACGGTCAGGTAGTTAAAAAAGCTTTTGAGGCTCGAAGATTTTCGCTGACGCGTGGAGCTCATGTTGCTGCGTCCGTCGGCAGCGTAGTTCATGAATTCAAAAATGTCCATCGTCGTGATGGAACGGATAAATTCAAGGTCAATATCGTCGATTGGGATTTCTTCCATAGGTGTATCTTGTGAAACATATCCGCGAAAATGTTTCGTGAAGCGAAAGAATGTCCGCAGGTCAGAGCAGTATTCGTTTACAGTCTTCGGCGCGCGGCCTTTGATGTTGCGGTAATATAAAGCATATTGCCGCACAATCTCCGGCATTTCAGGCAAAATATCCATAACGGGTACACCTCACAAATTTTGAATTTTAAAGCTGCAGCTTGGTGTTCGGCTCCGTTAGCTGCAAAGCTTTCGGATTTGGCCTAATCGGTACTTGAATTTACTCTTGGATTATCATTATAATTCGGAACGAGACGTATAGATATGCTGCGGTACTTAAACCGGCAGCAGAGAAAACGGAGCCGAGGTAATTAAAAACAATCTTATTGAGAAACGCACGGATTTCCGCAGTCGAGAGTTACAAAGAATCAACGCACACAATCACAATTCATAATGAATGCGTTTATTTAAGTAAGCTGAAACGCAAAACATTGGGTTGGGCTAAAACGGATGATCTCGCAGGTTTTACGAAAATCCGCTTGAAAAGCCAGCTATTCGTAAAATGCTGCTCCCTAAATTATACAAAATATCTATTTTGTATAATTTGGGATTTTTTTAGATTCAAGTCCCTCTTTGGATGCTTCCGTGTGAATTTGTTTTGAAATGTGCGTGTTTGGGTGCTTGTACATGAATACACAAGCGTTTAGTGTATTATCAACAACGGAAACTTCGTGGGAGGCTTTTTAAACACAAAATTAGGAATTAAACGTCAAGCTCCATCAGCGGTAAAATGCCGCCGATGTCGATCATCTGGTTTTGTGTCAGCTCAATGTACTGTACGCAGTGCTTTTCGAGAAACGCACGAATCTCCGCCGCGCACTCTAAAGAATCGAGCTTGCCTGTGAACGCCACCACATTTTTGTCGATCAGGCCACAGCAGCCGCCTAAGAAGCCGTAATCGTAGCCATCCAGAAAAACGTTTTCTTCGTGCACAAGCAGCACGTCGATGCCTAAAAACTGCGCCAGTGCGCGAATGCCGAGATCCATCGTGATGATCGCGTCTTTCGCCACAACAGCCGTCGCGCAGCGCGTGTAGCCTTGGTTGACATGCCTCATTTTAAGGCCGGCGTCTTCCAGACAGGTGTAAATGTTCGGATCCATAACACCGAGGTTTGCAAGCACCGTGCCGTTCAGGTTTAACATGTTGCAAAGAACATCTTTCGGATATTTTGGCTCCGGAGTCATGGCAGTCTCCGCTACCTGATAGTCGATATCCGTAAGCTGCTTTTTGAGTGCCTCTTCTCCGCGCAGAACAAACGTGCGTCCCTTATCCAAATGAAACATCTGCATATCTGCATGGTACGCGATCGGATCCGGCAGACGCGTGTCAAACTCCGTTGTGACGCACCGAATACCATGCGCCTTTAAAGCTTCCAAAATTTCCGGATATGCGCCGGAGACCGCCGCTGTCGTGACCTTGCTTTCCGGCAGATTCGGCTTTTCAACAAATCGTTCTTTTACTGCACACATGCGTCAAACGCCTCCCTCACGTTGTGGACGCCAATGAGCTCCACCCCGCTGAATCTTTTTGAATCTATGCTCTTCATGCTGTGGTACGGCAGTACACAGCGCGTGAATCCCAGTCGGTATGCTTCCGAAACGCGGGACTCGATATGACTGACCGACCGCAGCTCGCCTGCAAGACCAATCTCGCCGAACACGACGGTGTCATCGCGGATTGGCGTGTCTTTTAGGCTTGATACGAGTGCCATTGCAACGGCCAGATCGACCGCCGGCTCATCGATGCGCAGGCCGCCGACGACGTTCAAATACGCGTCTAAATTGGAAAAATAGAAACCTGCACGCTTTTCCAGAACGGCCAAAATCAGCGCCATGCGCGCATAATCAAAGCCCGTGGACATGCGGCGCGGCGTGCCGAAGCCGCTTGTCGTTGCAAGACCCTGAATCTCCGCGAGCAGCGGACGTGTACCCTCCATTACGGCGGTTACGCATGTGCCGGAAGCGTTCGTCGGGCGGCCGGAAAGCATCGCCTGCGAGGGGTTTTCGATCTGCCGCAGCCCCGCTTCCCCCATATCGAATACGCCAATCTCGTTTGTGGAGCCATAGCGGTTTTTTACGGCGCGCAGAATGCGGTACGTCATCTGGCGGTCGCCCTCGAAGTACAGCACGGCGTCCACAATGTGCTCCAACACCTTTGGACCCGCGATGGCGCCGTCTTTGTTGACGTGACCGACGAGAATCGCCGGGATATCGAGCGACTTGGAGCAGCGCATGATCGCGTTCGTGCATTCGCGCACCTGTGTGACGCTGCCGGGCGACGAATTGAGATCGGTAAAGTTCATCGTTTGGATGGAGTCAATCATCACGATATCCGGTTTTTCGGTGCGAATGTGCTCCACCACAAGCTGCACGTCCGTTTCCGCCAAAATGCGCAGGTTGGGGCTGGAAACACCGAGACGTCCTGCGCGCAGCTTGATCTGCCGTGCAGATTCTTCGCCGGAAACATATAAAATACGCAGCTTTTGCCCGAGGTATTCGCAGATCTGCAAAAGAATGGTTGATTTGCCGATACCCGGGTCGCCGCTGATGAGCACGAGCGAGCCTTTTACAAGGCCGCCGCCAAGCACGCGGTCAAGCTCCGAAAGTCCGGTGTGATAACGATGCTCGTCCTCTGTATCGATCTCTGAAATTGCAAGCGGGCGCGTCAGCAGCGTAGAAGCTGAAGAAGTATACCCGGAAGCGGCGGATTTTGCGGAAATAGCCGTTTTGACTGATTCCTCCATGGTGTTCCACTCGCCGCAATCCGGGCACTTTCCTGCCCACTTTGCGGATTCAAACCCGCAGTTTGAGCAGATGTAGACGATTTTATTTTTAGCCGCCATAACGCGCACCGCCCTTATTTTGTATAATTCTAAGCCTATTTTACCACGGAACAGATGTTTTGTAAAGAGTTATTCCGCTTTGCAAAATGCGATAATGCCATCCACGATAGCCGCCGCCAATTTCTTTTGGTAGTTCTCGTCGCACAGCTTTTCAGCTTCTTCCGGGTTTGAGAGGAACCCGCATTCCGCAAACACGGCGGGTACGTCTACATGGCTCAAAATATACACGCGGCTTTCTGCCTGCTTGCAGGCGCGCGTGTTATCCGGCTGCACCTGCTCGATGACTGCACGGCGGATGGCTTCGGCAAGGTCGGCGCTTTTAGCATTATTTGCTGAGTAAAACATCTGTGCGCCGCTGTATTGACTTTGCTCAAAAAAGTTTTGATGAATGCTCACAAAAATACAGTTCTCAGTCTCGTTTACGATCTGTGTGCGGTATAAAATATCAGACCGCTTTCGTTCGTTTAATGTGCTCAGTGTGGTATCGCCGACGGCAGTGTCCGTTTCGCGAATCATTTTCACGGGGTAGCCCGCAGCTTCGAGCTTTTCCCGCACAAACAGCGCAATGGCAAGGTTTACCGTTTTCTCTTCCACACCGTTTACGCCTACGGCCCCGCCGTCTTCCCCACCGTGCCCTGCGTCCAGAACGATCACGGGGCGGTTTTCGGTCTGTGCTGCGGCTACAGATACCGCATGTACCGCACCCAAAACAGAGCACACAAAAAATGTCAGAGCACCGAGGAAAAACACCACAGGAATATACGCGATTTTAAAAGACAAATACCGTTTCAAGTCGCATCACCCATAGATTTTTATGCATTGAAGCTGCCGGAAATACCCTATAAAAAGCAAAAAGCTGCCCGCCGAAGCGAACAGCTTTTTTAGCTTTTATGAAATTACTTGAAGAACAGCGGGAGCGGCTCCAGATAGATGATATCCGTACGATCCTTTGCATCGCCCTCGGCGAGCACAGCCGCCTTGCCGACGACGTTACCGCCGATCTCATGCACGAGATCTTCCAACGCGCTCAGCGATTCACCGGTGCTGATGACGTCGTCTACGATGAGAATACGCTTACCCTTCAGCATTGTGCAGTCTTCTTCGGAGAGGTACAGCGTCTGGATGTGGTCGGTCGTGATGGATTTCACCTCGACCTTGATCGGGTTTGTCATGTACGCCTTGATGCCCTTACGTGCAACAACGTACTGACGGCAGCCGATGCGCGCCATCTCGTAAGCCAGCGGAATGCCCTTAGACTCCGCCGTGATGATGATGTCGTGCTCCGGGCACTTTTCCATCAGCGCTTTTGCGGTCTTTTCGGTGATCTCTACATCGCCGAACATAACAAAACCGGCAATATCCAGCGTATCGCTGATCGGGCAGATCGGCAGCTCGCGTTCGCAGCCGGCGATCGTCATCTTATAAACTTCACCCATTGTAAAAACCTACCTTCAAAAATTATCGATTTTCGTTATATGCGGGGAATCAGCCCGGAGGCCACGCCATAGAGCGTCCGCCGAGCAGGTGGAAATGCAGGTGCTTTACGGTCTGTCCGCCGTCTTCACCGCAGTTGTTGACGATGCGATAGCCGTTCGTGAGACCTTCTGCCGCCGCAATCTTCTTTGCGACCGTGAAGATATGTGCGACGATCTGCGCGTTTTCTTCCGTAAGGTCATCTGCGGAAGCGATGTGCTCCTTTGGAATCATCAGAATGTGCACCGGCGCCTGCGGGTCGAGGTCGCGGAATGCGAGCATTTTGTCGTCTTCGTAGACCTTCGTGCTCGGAATCTCGCCGTTGGCAATCTTGCAGAAAATGCAGTCCATTTGCCTTTCTCCTTTCTTGAGATTTTATATAGAACGTATAGAGAGAACTTAGATCTGTTCGCTGAGAATCTTTTCAACGGCTGCAAGGGCTTCGTCGATCTTCGTCTGGTCCTTGATGCCTGCCATAGCGAAGTCCGGCTTACCGCCGCCGTTGCCGCCGGTAAGCTGTGCAACTGCCTTTACAAGCACGCCGGCTTTGACGCCCTTTGCCTGTGCCGCTTTCGTTGCGGTTGCTGCAAGCGTTGCCTTTCCGTCCAGAACGCCTGCGAGCACGGCTACAATGGCCGTATCGCTCTTTTCGTCGCGGATCTTATCGCACATGGTGCGCAGTGCGTCGCTGCCTGTGCCGGAGAGCATCGCCGTAACGATCTTGACACCCTTAACTTCCACGGCGTTATCCAGAATGGAGCCAAGGTTCATGGATGCAATCTTGGAGCGCATGGATTCGATCTCTCTGTCCTTCTCCTTGAGGTCGGCGTTGACCTGTGCAGCTTTTGCCGGGAGGTCGGACGGGTTATTGACTTTCATCGCAACAGCGGTATCCTTGAGCAGCGTGTTCGTTGCGTAGATCATCTTAATGACGTTGAGACCTGTGACCGCTTCGATACGGCGCACACCGGCTGCAACGGAGGATTCGCTGACGAGCTTGAAGAGACCGAGCTTAGCGGTGGAATCGATATGCGTGCCGCCGCAGAATTCCTTAGAGAATTCGCCTACCGTTACAACGCGCACGACATCGCCGTATTTTTCGCCGAACAACGCCATAGCACCGAGCTTCTTTGCTTCTTCGATCGGCATTTCGCGGCACTCAACTTTGATGTCTTCGAGGATCTTCTCGTTGACGAGGTTCTCAACCGCGAGCAGTTCTTCGTCCGTCAGGGCGGAGAAGTGCGTGAAGTCGAAACGAACGGCATTCTCGTTGACGAGCTGACCGGCCTGCTCAACATGGTCGCCGAGCACGGAGCGCAGTGCAGCCTGCAGGAGGTGAGCTGCCGTGTGGTTGCGCATGATTGCTCTGCGTCTCTCAACATCTACAACAGCCTCAACGGTGTCGCCTTCGCGGAGGAAGCCTTCCTCCACGACAGCCTTGTGGATAAACACACCCGCTGCATTCTTCGTGGTATCCAGAACGCGGATGGTGCAGGAATCGTTCGTGATGACGCCGGTATCACCGACCTGACCGCCGCTTTCCGCATAGAAAGAGGTGCGGTCGAGTGTGAACACAATGTCGTCGCCGGTCTCGACAGCTTCAACGCGTGCGCCATCTTTCACGATAGCCGTGACCTTTGCGGTTGCCTTCATATCGGTGTAGCCGACAAACTCGGTCTTGGCAATGTCGTCAAGCACAGCGGAGTCGCCTGCCCATGCGTCTGCACCGGCATTCTTGCGGCTTGCACGAGCCGTCTCACGCTGCTGGAGTACCAGTGCGCGGAAGCGGTCTTCGTCAACGCTCATGCCTTTTTCGGAAAGGATTTCCTTGGTCAGGTCAATCGGGAAGCCGAACGTATCGCTGAGCAGGAACGCGTCTTCGCCGGAAAGCACCTTTGCATCGGTGCGGTCGATGATGTCGTTGAGCAGCGCGAAGCCCTTATCAATGGTCTTATAGAAGTTTTCTTCCTCAAACGCGATGACCTTTTTGATCATAGCGCTCTTTTCACGCAGCTCCGGGTAAGCGCATTCGTTCTCGTGAATGACGGTATCTACAACGTCCGCGAGGAACGGGTGGTTGATGCCGAGAAGTCTGCCATGGCGTGCCGCGCGGCGGAGCAGACGGCGGAGCACATAGCCGCGGCCTTCGTTGGACGGCATAACGCCATCGCTGATCATAAACGTCGTGCTGCGGATGTGGTCCGTAATGACGCGCAGAGAAACATCGGACTTTTCGTCCGCACCGTACTGCACATTTGCAATGCGGGAGATATGCTTCATGATGTTCTGTACGGTATCGACAAGGAACAGGTTGTCCACGCCTTGCATCACACATGCCAAACGTTCAAGACCCATGCCGGTATCGATGTTCGGGTGATCAAGCGGTGTGTAGTTGTTGTTGCCGTCGTTCTCAAACTGTGTGAAAACGAGGTTCCAAACCTCAACGTAACGGTCGCAGTCGCAACCCACGCCGCAGGTGGGCTTGCCGCAGCCGTACTTTTCGCCGCGGTCAAAATAAATTTCGGAACACGGACCGCACGGACCGGAGCCATGCTCCCAGAAGTTATCTTCTCTGCCGAGGCGTACCATGTGCGACGGGTCTACGCCGTTTTGCTTTGTCCAGATGTCAAACGCTTCATCGTCGTCCTGATAAATGGAGATATAAAGCCTATCTGCCGGCAGCTCGAGAACCTTTGTAAAGAACTCCCAAGCCCAGGCGGTCGCCTCCTTTTTGAAGTAATCGCCAAAGGAGAAGTTGCCAAGCATCTCGAAGAATGTACCGTGGCGTGCCGTGATGCCTACGCGCTCGATATCCGGGGTACGGATGCACTTCTGGCAGGTGGTAACGCGCTTTCTCGGCGGGGTCACTTCACCCGTAAAATACTTTTTCATCGGGGCCATGCCGGAGTTGATCAGAAGAAGGCTATTGTCATCCTTCGGAATCAGCGGGAAGCTCGGCAGGCGCAGATGTCCCTTAGACTCAAAGAAAGAAAGATACTTTTCTCTGAGATCATTTAATCCTGTCCACTGCATTGTATTCACCATTCCTTCTATAATTTGCAGATAGAATAATATAAAAAGCTTAAGCTCAGTCTAAAACGTAAGCCTCAAGCAGCTTTAACGTATTTTCGACGCCTTCAATGTGGGAGCGCTCGTAGCCGTGTGAAGCGTAAACGCCTGCGCCGATGAGGCCGTGACGCACGTCCCAACCGGAACGCAGCGATGCCTCTACGTCGGAGCCGTAGTGCGGATAAACGTCCACGGCATACTTTGCACCGACGGACTTCGCCGCTTCCACAAGCGCGGTTGTCACGGCATAATTGTACGGGCCGCCAGAATCCTTCGCGCAGATGGAAACTTCACGCTCCGTGCAGGTGAGCCCGTCGCCCACGCAGCCCATGTCTACGCTGATGAGCTCTTCGGCATCGTTCGGTACGGAAGCGGAAGCACCGTGCCCGACCTCCTCATACACCGTAAAGTGCAGATAGACCTTGCGCTTCAAAGTGCGGTTGTTGCCTTTGATCTCCTTTGCGAGCGCAAGCAGCATGGCGGCGCTGAGCTTATCATCGAGGAAACGGCTCTTGATATAGCCGCTTTCCGTGATGACGGTGCGCGGGTCGAAGCAGACGAAATCACCCGCTTCAATGCCAAGTGCGCGCACATCATCGGCGGATTTTACCGGCTCAAATGTGCGCAGCTTTTCACCGTAGGAGCCGTTCACGTGGATCGACGCATTGCAAAGCTGCAAGGTGCCGCTGTAAACGCCGGAGAAGCGCGAGTAAATGCGGCAGTTCTCCGCTTCGCAGTTTTCGGCGCGCAAGCCGCCAATCGGCGTGATCGTGATGCGGCCGTTCGGCTTGATTGTGGAAATCATGCCGCCGAGCGTGTCTACGTGTGCCATCAGCACAAGCGGGCTACCCTCGCCGCCGAGGCAGCAGAAAACGCCGCCCTTTCTTGTTTTTTCCGGAGCGTAGCCGAGTGCTGTCAGTTCACCGATAAGATAGTCCGCCGCTTTATCCGTAAAGCCGGACGGAGAATCGATGGAAAGCAGGGCTTTGAGCTCGGAAAGGCAATAGTCCATATTCATGTTTTGCCACTCCTTACAAAAAAATAAGAACTGTCCTCCGCAATGGGACGGACAGTTCCGTGGTACCACCCAAATTGTGCATGAAGCTTTTCTTCATACACCACTTTAAACTCCTTAACGCGGAAAACGGCACAACTCGTCACTGTGCGGCAGTCATACGGGTTGGCCTGTACATGGTGTTTTCCGAGGATCTTCCAGCCTGTGGATCCGCTCTCTGTTCGGTACAGCTATGTGCATTTGCCCGTGCCTTTTGCTATAAAACAAATTAAAATCTAAAATCACCAGCGGCTCATGTTTCGTTTGTGCTTTTCGAGATATACGTTCTCGACTTCATTCGGCGTGATGCCGTAGCACAGCAGAACATCGTTTAAATACATGAGCACATCACACACTTCTTCCGTGAAGTGGTGTCTGGTCTCGGGGTCGTTCAAAATCGCATCGTCACCCTTTTTCTTGATGATGTCGGCAACTTCACCGGCTTCGATCATCATCCAAAGGAGCTTATCGCGACCGATTTTCGGAGAAAGGCCTCCCCACTTTTCGAGATATTTTGCTTGCAGTTCTTTTTGAATCTGCTGCATATCTTCAAGATTCAGGCTTGCCATATCTCCACCCCTCATACGCATCTTATTATAATGCTTTTTTACCGGCTTGTCAATTAAAATCGACAAGTGCTTCGCCGATTTTACGGAAAGCCTGCGGCACATGCATTTCGCCGGCAGTTTCTTCCAACACGACGAGGGTATAAAGCGGCTCTTCTTGTGCATTGCAGATGTAGCCTGCATACCAATAATTCTCGATTTCTTCCCCGTTTTCGTCATATACACCTGTCTGCGCCGTGCCGGTCTTGATGCCGGAAACACAGTTTTGCGGCGCGCCGATCCGTGCTGTACCGAACCGTGCTGTGCTTTCCATATAGGCACGTAAGCGTGCGGCGGTCGTCGGCTCCATGACTTTTTCACCGGTGTTTTCTTCGGTTTCCTGTACGGATAAATTTGTATCGACCGGGCCATATACGAGCCGCGGCGTTATATAAATGCCGTCAGCGGCGATGGCGTTTACGGCAGCGGCCAAATTCAGCGGTGAGACAGTCGTTTCACCCTGGCCGAACGAAAACAGCGCCAGCGCACGGGCGTTTTTAAGGGCTTGCGCGTTCGAAAGCGAGCCTGCGGCCGTTTCTAAATTGTCTGCAAGCGAAACAGATGTACCAAAGCCGAGCTTTTCCGCCATACTTAAAAGCTTTTCCGCGCCGAGCTTCTGCACGAGCTGTATGAAATACCCGTTGCACGAGCTGCGCAACGCCGTGTGGAGATTCACTTCCCCATGTGCTTTGCCGCCGTAGCAAGTGATCGTGAGGCCGTCAACGACAATACTTCCAGTGCAGGTATACACCTCCTTGTAATCGATGCCGCATTCGAGCGCCGAGGCGGCGCAGATGAGCTTAAAGACCGAACCGGGCGTATACGCGCACAGGGCGCGGTTCACAAACGGTGCATCTTCATTTTCCATGCACGCAGCAAGGTCGTTCGGGTCTACGGCCGGGAAGCTTGCGGAAGCCAGAATTTCGCCGGTTTTGCAGTCTAAAATGACGGCGGCGCCTTTTTCGATTTCCGCGCAGGCATTTTCCACACACTGCTGCATGCGCTTATCCAGCGTCAGCATCACGCCGCCGTCCGCAATGCGATATGTGTTTTCCACGTGCATTGTTTCGCCGGAGATGGCATTGCCGAGCGCATCAATGGCGAAGGTAACGTCGATTTCCCCGTGGTTTTCTGCAAGCAGTGCGTCGAAGCTTTTTTCCACACCGTCTGCGCCGTTATAGTCGCTGTCGAGATACCCGAGCAGATTCGCCGCCGGTTGCGGGTTTGCATACCGTTTTGTGACGGAAAATGTCTGGATGCCGTCATCACTGACGGGTGTTGTGACTTCGATCAGAAACGGCTTTCCGCTTTCAAGCGCCGTGCGCAGGACTTCGCGTTTTTCTTCCGGTACAGCGCGGTTTAATTTGGCAAGCGTTTCCCGCGAGGGAATTACCGCAGCGACATAAACACGCTCGGCGTTTGTGAGCGGCTGCAAATTGCGGTCGTAGATCGTGCCGCGCGCCTTGGCGGCCGTTAAGGTATATAAACTCTGCCGCCCGGCGGCTTCCGTATAGCTTGTGCCGCCGAAAGCGGCGGTCACGGTGCCGAGCAGTGCGATGACGAGAAAGAACATCACAAACGCATACGTTGCGATGATCCTGCGTGTAGACATAAAAACACCTCCGTATAGGAAAAGTATGGGCCCTAAACGGAGGTGTTATTCAGCCGCGCTTCACTCTTAGAAACGCGCCCTCTTTGATTTTTCGGTCGGTCTTGAGGTAGACCGTCATCGTCGCGTGCGGTGCGGATTCGATTGGCTCCATATCCTCGTTGTAGATGTCACTGAGTGTGAGGTCATACGGCACTTCGCCCGGCTCCAGTACGCTGACAGTCTCACCGCGGAAGAAGCGGTTGCGCTGTGAAAGGCGCATCATGCCGTTTTCTTCGCCGGTGCACACGGCCGCAACATCCCAGCCGCGGATGTATCCGCCGTTGTTTACGGTCTGCCCCGGCTCGTGACCGCTGTAAAACCCGGTGCTGTACGCGCGATGGCTGATCTTCTCTGTCTCGTCCACGACCCACTGTGGAAGCGGCTCACCGTTCATGACAGCATCGATGCCGTGGCGGTACGCATTCGTCACGCAGGCAACGTAATACGCGGACTTTGCGCGGCCCTCAATTTTGAGGCTCGAAATGCCGCATTCGATGAGCTGCGGAATGTGCTCGATCATGCACATATCGCGGGAATTGAAGACATACGTCGATTTCTGATCCTGTTCGATCGTGAACACCTGATCCGGGCGCGTGCGCTCGATGAGGTAATAATCCCAGCGGCACGGCTGCGCGCAATCGCCGTGGTTTGCGTCTCTGCCGGTCATGTAGTTTGAAAGCAGGCAGCGGCCTGAGAACGAAACGCACATCGCACCGTGCACAAATGCTTCGATTTCGAGCGCTTTCGGCGTTTTCGCGCGGATCTCCGCGATTTCTTCAAATGAGAGCTCGCGTGCCAGCACGACGCGCTCTGCGCCCATGTTATAAAACGCGTTTGCGGTCTCATAGTTCACAACGCCGGCCTGCGTGGAAATGTGTATCGCGACATTCGGCGCGTATTTTTTTGCCATGGACATCACGCCGAGGTCGGTCATGATGAACGCGTCTACACCGATTGCCTGGCAAAACTCGAGAAACGCCGGCAGCGCGGCAAGTTCTGCGTTATGCGGCAGAATATTACAGGTGACATAGACCTTCACGCCCTGCGCGTGGCAGTATTTTACAGCTTCTTCAAGCTCCTCGTTTGTAAAATTGGAAGGCGCAGAGCGCATGCCGAAGGATTTACCGGCAAGATACACCGCGTCTGCACCGTAGCGCACGGCAGAAATAAGGCGCTCCATATCGCCGACCGGCGCCAGAAGCTCCGGCGCGTTATATCGTTTTTGTTCCATGAAATTCATTCCTTTACTGCATTTGTGCCTTCCCGGACAAAATTCGCCGGAAAGGCACAGGTAGCTTTGTTATCGTAAATGTTGTGTCGGTTACAGCAGACCGGCTTCCGCCATGTTCATCAAATGCTCGTCCATTGTGGAAGCATAGTACGGGGTGCCGTCACTGTCATGGCAGAAGAAGTAATACTCGCTGCCCTCTTCGGACGGATAGATTGCCGCCTTAATAGCTTCAAGACCCGGGTTGCAGATCGGGCCCGCCGGCAGGCCGCTGTTGTCATACGTGGAGTACGAGCTTACGAAGCCCTCCGGCGCGTCATTCGCGGTTTTGTACGGATAATAAACTGTGGAGTCGCAGTCCAGCGTGTGGATGTCATGCTCCGCGCCGTTTTCCAGTCGGTTGCGCAAAATAGCGGAGATCATATACATGTCGTCCGTATTTGCGGCTTCTGCCTGAATGATGGAAGCGAGCGTGATGATCTGATCCGTGGTATAGCCGGATTTCGCAATGTCATCGCGCATTTCGTCGGTGAGCTTATTTTCAAAGTTATTGAGGAAGCGGTCAAGGATCGATTCTACCGTATCGTTTTCAAAGAACTGGTACGTATCCGGGAACAGATAGCCCTCAAGCTTATAGTAGCGGTCACTTGTGTTTGTGATGGCTGCAACATCCGAGTAGCTGTCGTAATCCGAAGAGTTGCAGGCTTCAAGGATCTCGTCTGCAGTGTGCAGGCCGTTTTCTTCCAGCAAAGCGGCAAGCTGCTGCACCGTGATGCCCTCACGGAACATGACGGTGATCTCTTTGCCGAGATCCGGGCCGGACTGTAAGGTATTGACAAGCTGCTTATAATCGTAGTTTGTTTTGATCGTATACGTGCCGGGTTCAAAATACTCCATTTCCGTGGTGAATTTGCAGAAAAGGGAGAAAAACTCCGGCTTATCGATCGCGTGGCTCTTGTAAAGAATGTCTGTCAGCTGGTCTTGTGTCACGTTTTCGGGAATCGTGACCTCCACTTCGGAATCCGTGCGGTCTACACCGAGAAAATCGTTGGAGCCGCCAATCAGGTACGAAGCGAGGGTTAAAGAGACCAGAATAACCATGGCAAGCCACGTGAACGCGAAAATGCGCTTGTTTTTTCTGGCCTTTACACGGTTTCTTTTCTTGTGCTCCTTCGCTTCCTTTTTCTGATTGCGTTCCGCGCGGGCGGAGCGTGCACCGGCAGAGCTTTCTTCCACACGCTGTGGTGCGCGGCTGCCAGCATAGCCCTGCAAGTCCTCCAGTTCGTCTGTGTGATTGAGCTGATCTTCGGAAAGATTCAGCTTGAATTCGCGCGAATTCTGGCTGCGCGGTGTCGCGTCCTTCGGGGCGTAGCGCCTGCCGTTATCACTCATATTTTCATTCCATCCTTTCTTCATCTGCCGTCAAAACGAGCCGCTTGTCGGTCAAAATACCGTCCATGCGCACATCGTGCGGCTGCGTCGGCACTTGCGGCACGAGCTGAAAATCGTAGCATAGGCCGAGTTTTAAAACCGGATGCCGTGCAAAAAACGTATCGTAGTACCCTTTGCCGTACCCGAGCCGTGCGCCGTCTGCTGAAAACGCCAGTCCCGGCACAAGGTACAGTGCATTCGCCTCATCTTGATATGCCTCTGCTTCATATGCCTCTGCTTCTTTCGGCTCCAAAATGCCGTAAGCGCCCGGCGAAAGATCGCGTAAAGCCGAGATGCGGTAAAACACCATGCGGTTCGTGTTTGGCACGCATTTCGGTACGTAAAGCGCTTTGCCGTCTGCAAGTACACGATCGAGAATTCTGAGCGTATCCGCTTCCGTGCCGAAGCTTACGTAGCTCAAAACACATGATGCCTTTTGGTACACCGAAAGTGCCATGAGCCGCTGCAAAAGGCAGTCATCCCGTGTAGCGCGATCCGTGCAGGCTTTGCGTGTCGCACGCATTTTTCGGCGCAGTGCGTTTTTTTCGGTTATATCGGTCATCAATCCGTGCACTGAATGCCGTCGTGGATCTTCTTTTCAACGTCCTTGTCGGTCAGCAGTCCAGCAAGCGTCAAGCCAAATTGCACGGCAACGCCCATACCCTTTGCCGTGACAATCTTGCCGTCTACGCAGACCGGCTTTTCGGAGATTGTGGCGCCCTTTAATTCGCCTTCAAAGCCCGGGAAGCAGATGGCTTCCTTACCGTTCAGGAGGCCGAGATGGCCGAGAACGCTCGGTGCAGCGCAGATTGCCGCAAGGTAAATGTCGTTCTTTACGCAGTATTCCGCGCAGGTTGTGACGATCGGCGATTTTTCGAGATTCAGTGTGCCGGGCATGCCGCCGGGCAGGATCATCAGCTCCATATCGTCCGTTGTAACGTCTTTTTCTTCGATGTCAGCTGTTACGGTGATGCCGTGGGAGCCGGTGATTGTTTTGCCGCCGACGCCGACGGTCTTTACTTCAAGCTCTGCGCGGCGCAGAATATCCACGGGCGCGAGCGCTTCAATCTCTTCAAATCCGTTTGCAAGAAATACATAGATCATAATAAATCCTCCAGCTTTTCCTTGATCTCGTGATGAATATCTTCAATGCTGCGCAAGGTGTCGCCCTCGGCGCAGTTTAATACGGTCCAGTTTAAATGCTCTGCGGCGTACAGTGCACAGTCCCTGCAATGTAGCAGATAATGTATGTTGCTTTCGTGAATGTCTTTTTTGGTGGTGTCGCCTGCGTAGCGCTCTGTGAGCAGCCTTTGGGAAATTTTCGGCGGCACATCCAGATAAATCACACGATCCGGCCTCGGCAGCCCGAATTTTTCATATTCCAGGTCTTCAAGCCACGAAACGAACGCTTTCCACTCCGTTTTTGGCAGCTTACTTAATTGATATACAATGTTGGACGTCACATAGCGGTCGGAGATGATTGGCACACCACTTGCATAATCGTCTTTCCACTTCATGCGGTAGCTTGCAAAGCGATCAACGGCGTAAAATGCGCTTGCGGCGTAGGCGTTCACGTCTCCCGCCTCTTTTCCGAAATCGCCTTTCAGATACATTTTTACAAGCGATGAAGACGGAGAGTCATAATCCGGGAACGTTACCTGCCGTGCGCGACCGCGCGATAAGGCGTAATCATACAAAAGCTTTGCCTGCGTGCCTTTGCCGCTGCCGTCCAGCCCTTCAATTACAATCAATGCCATAAGTTTCATTTACTGCTTTCTGCGTAAATTTGCCGGCCTTTGCCGACTTTTTGCACCGCAGCGCGGTACATTCCTATTCATTATAGCAAACTGCGGCGAAATATACAACCGAAAAATTTCTTACAATGCGAAAAAACCGAGCAAAGCGGCGGGACAGGCACAATACCCGCCCTTTTCCGTACAATGGCATTGAGAAACCACAAAGGAGGTTTACAAATATGGCTGAAAATGAGCGGACACCCGATTGCGAAAACGGCGCAGCGTTAAAAGAAGCTGTCTGCATAGATGCCATGCGCATTTACGATTCCTGTTCAGAATAACGAGATGCAAGTTATAGGGTAGGTTAAAACGCCACAATAACCCGATATCTCTCATCAAGCACTTTGCCGGCATCACCCTGCGCGTCAAGCTGCCACACGATCTGCACGGAGAACAAGAACACATGCACGTGGTCGGTATGTACGGCGACGGCATA
>ERZ827168.1283-NODE-1283-length-35221-cov-25.450151_pt1 | contig 35221 bp, 30 predicted proteins | sample MGYA00519868_ERZ827168 | MGnify/ENA primary metagenome ERZ827168 (study PRJEB31778, sample SAMEA3449271) | human gut metagenome | biome: human gut; feature: human-associated habitat; material: faeces | place: United Kingdom | collected 2010/2012 ...
ATGCCAAAAATGAAAACTAATGCCGCTGCAAAGAAGCGTTTTACTTTCACCGGCACAGGTAAGATTAAGCGCAAGCACGCTTATCATAGTCATATCCTGACCAAAAAGACTAAAAAACAGAAGCGTAACCTCTGCTATTCGGGTATCGTTTCGTCTGCCGACGAGGCAAAAATCAAGAGCCTGCTGGTTAAATAACCGGTCGGACGAACTAACACAATTTATTAACACCGGAGCGACATAGCCCCAGAGAGTGCGAGAGAATCGCACCGCTATCAACTCCATCAAAAACTTTTAATTATGCCACGTTCAGTCAATGCTGTTGCGTCCCGCGCAAGAAGAAAAAAGGTTTTGAAACTTGCCAAAGGCAACTTTGGTTCAAGGGGAAACGTTTGGACGGTAGCGAAAAACACCGTCGAGAAGGGTTTGCAGTTTGCCTATGCACACCGCCAACTCAAAAAACGCACATTCCGTTCGTTGTGGATTACGCGTATCAACGCCGCAGTCCGCGCCCAGGGAATGACGTATTCCGAATTTATCGGTAAAATCAACGCCAAAGGCATCGCCCTCAACCGCAAGGTTCTGGCAGATTTGGCGATGAACGAGCCGAAAGCATTCGAGGCGATTGTAAAAGCAGTTAAATAGCACTTTTGCATCATGCAAAAGCGGGTCGGGCGGCATACGTGCCGCCCGATTTTTTTAATCATTATATATTGAATAACGACCGGTTGCCGTAAATTTGACGTAAAATGGCATATATCGGTCTTTTTGTGTCCGGAAGGACATGTTCTGACGCCGCCGTCCGTGCGTTGCGTAGGCATATTGCGCGGATGATTCCGAATGCCGCCCAACTTTTGTCGAAATACGAAAATATGCTGTGTTTTTATACGATAAAGTTTATTTTTTTTGACAATTTTCGAGCCGTATATGCAACTGATTGATAATCAATATAAAAATTTTCGGGGGGGGGGGATTTTTGCAATAAAAAACAATACGAAATATTTGGATTAAAGTATTATTTCATATACTTTTGCGATTGGTAAGTACGGTTTCTTTTACAGAAACGTGCGAACATGGAATTGCAGGCATTTATTTTTATTCACTCACATATATTTATAACTGCTTGATGTATAGAATAATATTGCATTGGGCAGGATTAGGGGAATTGCCTGTTTGCGACCTGACGTCTTCAAATACCGCCCAATTGTCATGAGTTCGATTTGCGAAACCGCCGCCCGCTGGTATGTGATGCGCGACCTTAAACGCCCGAATGCGAAGATGCCTGCATACCGACAACTTTCGGATGTCGGCATGGAGGTCTTCACCCCGATGCGTCATGTGCTTAAAATCCGCAATGGCAGACGTATCCGCGAGAGCGTGCCGTTTATCCGCGACCTGCTGTTCGTCCGCGAAACGCGCGCCGTCCTCGACCCGATAGTCGAAAAGACGCCGACGCTCCAATACCGCTACCGCCGCGGCGGCGAATACCGTGAACCGATGGTCGTCGCCGACGAAGACATGGATATATTCATGCGCGCTGTCGCCGGTTCGTCGAATCCTCGGTACTACCTGCCGCAAGAACTGACACCGTCGATGTGCGGCTGTGCGGTTCGGGTTGTCGGAGGCGTTCTCGACGGCTACGAAGGCAGACTGTTGAGCATCCGTGGTTCGCGCACCAAAAGACTTCTGGTGGAACTGCCCGATTTCGTAACCGTCGCCATCGAAGCCGACTTCGAATACGTGCAGATAATCAAATGACGAATTGCCGTCGGCACTTTGCAGCGGCATTGCGTATAGATGCATGCGATAAATTACGACCCAAACAAATTTATTTACTCAATATGCAACGACTGATAACCAAATTGCATTTGGAGCGTTATTTGAGTTCCAAACTGATTCTCTGCATCGACCTTGCGATTTCCGTCATGGCATCGCTGGTCGCACTCATAATCGTACACCTGCTCTTCGGAGGCGATGTTTCAAACCGATTCGCACTGGTATGGCTGGTCGGCGCGACGGTATTCTCGCTGCTGCTGTATTATGTGCTGAAAACATACCGCTTTATCATCCGCCACTCCACGCTGCGTGAAATCGCCAAGTTCGTGCTTGCGACTTTCGGCAAAGAGGTGCTGCTGGGATTGAGTGTGCCGGTGTTTGCCCGCGGCATCGGCGGAGGAGGTAATACGGCGGTATTGCTGCTGCTCGATTTCCTGCTTACGCTCTGTGCGCTGGTCGTGGTCCGCGTGATGATGATAGTCGCTTATGACCTGATAAAACACCGGTTGAAGCGTCGCAGCAATTGCAGCCGTGTGCTGATTTACGGTACGGGCGACAAGTCGGTTGCACTTGTCATGCGTTTGCAGAACTCGCCGCACTACGAAGTGTCGGGATTCCTGACCTACGGACCGCGTCTGAAAAACCACATGCTCGCCCAACACAGCGTCTACTATTTCGAGAGTGCGGGCAACGTGAAGTATCTTCGCGGACGCTACGACATCGACGCCATACTGTTCGCCACCGAGTCGGAGGCGCAGTCGGAACAGGAACGCCTGCTCAAATACGCCACCGACAACGACATAAAGATACTCATCGCCCCTCCGATAGACGAGGTCGTGGGCGGCAGACTCATGAAGTCCTCCATCCGCGAAATCAAAATCGAGGATTTGCTGGGTCGTCCCGAGATAAAGATATCGCTCGACGAGATAATCGCCGACTTCCGCGACAAGACGATTATGGTTACCGGTGCCGCAGGCTCGATAGGCTCGGAGTTGTGCCGCCAGTTGGCGACGTTCGGCATCAGGAAACTCGTGCTGTTCGACAACTCCGAAACGCCGATGCACAACATCCGTCTCGAACTTGAAGAGCGTTTTCCGGAACTCGACTTCTCGCCCGTAATCGGCGACGTCCGCATTCCGGCGCGTCTCGATTTCGTCTTCCGCACCTATCGCCCGCAGGTGGTCTTCCACGCCGCTGCGTACAAGCATGTGCCGCTGATGGAGGAGAACCCGTGCGAAGCGGTGCTGGCGAATGTCGCCGGTTCGCGCAACGTAGCCGACAAGTGTCTGGAATACGGCGTCGAGAAGATGGTGATGATTTCGACCGACAAGGCTGTGAATCCGACCAATATCATGGGTTGCACCAAGCGTCTGGCGGAGATTTACGTGCAGTCGCTGGGTCTTGCCGTCGAGCAGGGCAGGATAAAGGGACGGACGAGATTCGTAACCACGCGCTTCGGCAACGTCCTCGGCTCTAACGGCTCCGTAATCCCGCGTTTCCGCGAACAGATTGCAAAGGGAGGTCCCGTAACGGTAACGCACCCCGACATCACCCGCTTCTTCATGACCATTCCCGAAGCCTGCCGTCTTGTGATGGAGGCTGCGACGATGTCCACCGGCACGCAGATATTCGTGTTCGACATGGGCGAATCGGTGAAGATTGCGCATCTGGCGAAACGCATGATAGAACTCGCCGGCTTCGAACCCGGCAAGGACATCAAAATCGAGTATACGGGTCTGCGACCGGGCGAGAAACTCTACGAGGAGGTACTTTCCAATACGGAGAATACCCTGCCGACCTCGCACGACCGCATCCGCATCGCCAAGGTGCGCGAGTACGACTACACCGACGCCCGCCGCGCCGCCGAACTGCTCGAAACACTCTCCCGCGAGGTGAACATCCCAGACATGGTCCGACTCATGAAAGCGACAGTCCCAGAGTTCATATCTAAAAACTCACGGTTCGAGGTGTACGATAAAGTCCCTAATTGCGCTAATTAGCTAATTAATCGAAATATATACAACCATGAAAATCACAGTAGCAGGCACGGGGTATGTCGGGTTGAGCATCGCGACATTGCTCTCGCAGCACAATAAGGTAACGGCGGTAGACATCGTGCCGGAGAAGGTCGCGATGATTAACCGCCGCAAGTCGCCGATTCAGGACGAATACATAGAAAAATATCTCGCCGAGAAGAATCTCGACCTCACGGCGACTCTCGATGCCGAGGCGGCATACAGCGACGCCGATTTCGTCGTCATCGCCGCTCCGACCAACTACGACAGCCAGAAGAACTTCTTCGATACCTCCGCTGTCGAGTCGGTCATCGACCTCGTGTTGAGCGTCAATCCCGATGCCGTCATGGTCATCAAATCGACCATTCCGGTCGGATATTGCCGCAGCCTGTATGTCAAATATGCGCAGAAAGGCGTCGGGAAACTCAATCTCCTCTTCTCGCCCGAGTTCCTGCGCGAAAGCAAGGCTCTGTACGACAACCTCTATCCGAGCCGCATCATAGTCGGCATCCCGAAGATTGTCGATAACGAGATGTTCGCCGAGGAGAACGAAGCGATTCGCAAGATAGCCGACATCCCTGCGTTGGAAAAGGCTGCGCATACGTTCGCTGGACTGTTGCAGCAGGGCGCAATCAAGGAGAATATAGATACGCTGTTCATGGGGCTGAAAGAGGCAGAAGCGGTGAAGTTGTTCGCCAACACCTATCTCGCCCTCCGCGTAAGTTATTTCAACGAACTCGACACCTATGCCGAGATGAAGGGTCTGGATACGCAGTCGATTATCGACGGTGTCTGCCTCGACCCGCGTATCGGCACGCACTACAACAACCCGTCGTTCGGCTACGGTGGCTACTGCCTGCCGAAGGACACGAAACAGTTGCTTGCGAACTATGCCGACGTGCCGCAGAACATGATGTCGGCAATCGTCGAGTCGAACCGCACGCGCAAGGACTTCATCGCCGACCGCGTACTGGCGCAGGCGGGCTACTATACCGCCAACAGCGCGTGGAACAGTGCGGAGGAGCATCCGGTAACCATCGGCGTCTACCGATTGACGATGAAATCGAATTCGGACAACTTCCGTCAGTCGTCGATTCAGGGCGTTATGAAACGTGTGAAGGCGAAGGGCGCGCAGGTAATCATCTACGAACCGACCTTGGAGGACGGGACGACGTTCTTCGGCAGCAGGGTCGTGAACGACCTCGCGGCATTCAAGTCGCAGAGCGACGCGGTCATCGCCAACCGCTACGATGCGTGTCTGGACGACATCAGGGAAAAGGTTTATACCCGAGATATTTTCAAACGAGACTAATATGGTTTATGAACAAAAGTATATTGTTTGTGTAACTGTATAATGTTATACATTTAACTTTTGTTACACGTATTCGTATTGTATGTGATTTTGTGGGTATATATCTGGAAATGAATATGCTTTGTGAGTATAAATATTGATAATTGCCGAAGTAATAAGATCCGTCGGTAATATGGTTTTGAATTGTATCTTTTGTCGAGATATTGCAGAGATTCGTATTTTTCCTGCTATTGGAGAAAACGGATGATTCCGTTATGGGTTTCCAACAACGTCTTTAAATGTCATATTATATTTGTTTGTACGGATATTTAATCCTTTTGTATATCATATTGTATAGCGATTTTGAGTGGGAAAACGGCGTTAAGGCATTATTTCCGTGTTATCATAAATTACCAATTTGTATTATAATAATCTATTTATTGAATATGGGTTCTATTTTATGTTTATAACGAGTAATCTATCCAATATCTAAATAAATACAATTACTTTATTTTTGTAGTTTTTAGAGATAAAGAATCTTATAGATTATTGTTTTAGAATAAATTAAAAATATATAAATTATTTTAATTATGTCAATCTTTACAGGAAAAACTTTGATGATTACCGGTGGTACAGGTTCATTTGGAAATGCAGTTCTCCGTCGTTTCCTATGTACCGATATTGCCGAAATTCGCATCTTTTCTCGTGATGAGAAGAAGCAAGATGACATGCGCCATGAGTATCAGATCAAGTATCCTGACGTCGCCCATAAAATCAAATTTTTCATTGGCGATGTTCGTGATCTACAAAGTTGCCGTAATGCAATGTCGGGTGTAGATTATATTTTCCACGCAGCAGCCCTTAAACAAGTCCCTTCATGTGAATTTTTCCCAATGGAGGCTGTTCGGACTAATGTTATTGGTACGGATAATGTTTTGACCGCTGCTATTGAATATAAAGTCGGTACAGTTATCTGTCTTTCAACGGATAAGGCAGCATATCCTATAAATGCAATGGGTATAACCAAAGCCATTGAAGAAAAAATAGCAGTTGCAAAGAGCCGTTACAGTGGTAATACCAAGATTTGCTGTACTCGATATGGAAACGTAATGTGCTCACGAGGTTCTGTAATTCCTTTGTGGATTGACCAGATTCGTAATGGCAACCCTATTACCGTGACGGAACCAAAGATGACGCGTTTCATCATGTCTCTCGAAGAGGCGGTTGATTTGGTGCTTTTTGCTTTTGAATACGGTCATAATGGAGATATACTCGTTCAGAAAGCACCGGCATGTACGATTCAGACACAGGCAGAAGCTGTTTGCGAACTTTTTGATGGTAAAAAGGAGGATATCAAGGTTATAGGCATACGTCATGGAGAAAAAATGTATGAAACGTTGCTTACTAATGAGGAATGTGCCAAAGCTGAAGATATGGGTAATTTTTATCGGGTACCAGCCGATAACCGTGGTTTGAACTACGATAAGTTCTTCAAAGATGGTGATGAAACTCGCAATACTCTCGCAGAGTTTAATTCTGACAATACTCGTAGGTTAAATCTTGAAGAAACCAAGGCTAAAATAGCGTCTTTGGAATACATACAGAATGAATTGAAAGGCATCGAAAACATTGCAAAGTAATTAATCGATGAAAATACTTGTAACTGGGGCGAAAGGCTTCGTCGGCAGAAATCTTTGCGCTCAGTTGAACAATATTAAAGAGGGCAAGGCGAAATGCTACGGAAATCTTGTAGTGGATGAGGTTTTCGAATACGATATCGATTCGACGCCCGAGGAACTTGAATCCTATTGTCGAGAGTCGGATTTCGTATTCAATCTTGCCGGCGTGAACCGTCCGCAGAATACGGATGAGTTCATGCAGGGCAATTTCGGGTTCGCATCGACATTGCTCGATACGTTGAAAAAGTTCGGCAATCGTTGTCCGGTCATGCTATCGAGTTCGATTCAGGCGACGCTTATCGGACGGTATGCCGAAGGCGACTACGGAAAAAGCAAGAAAGCCGGTGAGGAGTTGTTCTTCGATTACGGCAAGGAGAGCGGAGCGAAAGTATTGGTATACCGCTTCCCGAATCTTTTCGGCAAATGGTGCCGCCCGAACTACAATAGTGCCGTCGCAACGTTTTGCAACAATATAGCCAACGATTTGCCGATTCAGGTGAATAATCCTGCGACCGAACTCGAACTGCTCTATATCGACGACCTCGTGGACGAGATGATTGCTGCATTGAAAGGCGAAGAACATCATTGCGAGTTCGACGGGGTAGATACAGTATTGAAGGCGGATGGCCGTTATTGTGCCGTACCCGTATCGCATAAGGCGACGCTCGGCGAGATAGTCGGTTTGTTGCATCGGTTTCATGAGCAGCCCCAGACTCTCGTCGTTCCGGAGATACCCGAAAACAGTTTTGCCAAGAAACTATATTCAACCTATTTGAGTTATCTTCCGAAAGACAAGGTGAAATTCCCGTTGAAAATGAATGTCGATTCACGCGGCAGTTTCACAGAACTGCTCAAAACCTGTAATTGCGGTCAGGTTTCAATCAATATATCCAAACCGGGAATTACGAAGGGACAGCATTGGCACAACAGCAAGTGGGAGTTTTTTATCGTTGTGTCCGGACACGGATTGATTCAGGAACGCAAGATAGGCACCGACGAGGTTTTGAATTTCGAAGTTTCGGGAGACAATATCGAAGCGATACACATGCTCCCGGGATATACTCACAATATAATCAACCTGTCGGAGACAGAAAATCTCGTAACGGTTATGTGGGCGAACGAGGCGTTCGACCCGAACCGTCCGGATACATATTTCGAACCAGTGGAATAAAATAAATTATGGAGACCAAACTCAACTATTCGAACATAAAATTTGCCGATAACGGCAAGCTGAAACTATTGATAATCGTCGGTACACGACCGGAAATCATACGTCTTGCCGCCGTAATCAACAAATGCCGGAAATATTTCGACTGCATTTTGGCTCACACGGGACAGAATTACGATTACAATCTGAACGGAATATTTTTTCGGGATTTGAAACTCAAAGACCCGGATGTGTACATGGATGCCGTCGGAGACGATTTGGGCGCGACGATGGGGAACATCATAAATGCTTCGTACAAACTGATGGCGCAAATCCGACCGGATGCCGTACTCGTGCTTGGCGACACCAACAGTTGTCTGTCGGTAATAGGCGCGAAACGTCTTCATATTCCGATATTTCATATGGAGGCAGGTAATCGTTGTAAGGACGAATGTTTGCCGGAGGAGACGAATCGCCGTATTGTGGATATAATTTCCGATGTCAATATGGCATATTCCGAACATGCACGCCGTTATCTCGCAGATTGCGGTCTGCCCAAAGAACGTACTTATGTAACCGGCTCCCCGATGGCGGAAGTCCTTCACGAGAATCTTGCGGAAATCGAGGCGAGCGATATCCATGCACGGCTTGGGTTGGAGAAAGGACGATATATCCTTTTGTCTGCACACCGAGAGGAGAATATCGATACCGAGAGGAATTTCCGTAGTCTGTTTACCGCTATCAACCGTATGGCGGAAAAATATGACATGCCGATTCTTTATAGTTGCCACCCGAGAAGCAGAAATCGTCTCGCCGCATCGGGATTCCAACTCGACAGACGTGTGATACAGCATGAACCGCTGGGCTTTCATGATTATAATTGCCTGCAAATGAACGCTTATGCTGTGGTGTCGGACAGCGGAACGTTACCTGAGGAATCGAGTTTCTTCACGTCGGTAGGACATCCGTTCCCTGCGGTCTGCATCCGTACGTCGACAGAACGTCCGGAAGCACTGGACAAGGGCTGTTTCATCTTGGCGGGCATTGATGAGAAATCGTTGTTACAGGCGGTCGATACGGCAGTCGAAATGAACAATGCCCATGACGACGGCATCCCTGTTCCGAACTATACCGACGAGAATGTCTCCACGAAAGTCGTGAAACTGATTCAAAGTTACACCGGAGTAGTCAATAAAATGGTGTGGAGAAAATAATTTATTATTAAGTCAACTATGTTCTTGTAATAAATTAATAATGTATATAAACAACGATAACAAACGCATTGTTAAAAACACCTTGATGTTGTATGTCAGGATGGTTTTAATAATGATAATAACACTATATACTTCGAGAATTGTTATAGAGGCATTAGGAATTGAAGATTATGGTATCTATAATATTGTAGGAGGACTTGTTGTAGCTTTTTCGTTATTAACGAATTCTCTATCTTCTGTCGGAGCACGGTTCATTACATATCATCTTGGATGTGGCGAATTTGAAAAATTGAGGTCTGTTTATTCAAATACAGTAAATATTCAATTATATATTTCTATAATAATTATAATTGTTGCAGAAACAATTGGACTATGGTTCCTGAATTACAAACTTAATATTCCTGAGCATCGAATATATGCTGCAAATTGGGTATATCAATTTTCGGTATTGACTTTTATTGTAAAATTATTGTATGTACCATATAATTCATTGATTATTGCACATGAGAAGATGTCGGTATATGCTTATGTTAGTATAATAGAGGCTTTTTTTCAATTGGTTATTGTATTTCTTTTATTATTTATCAAAACAGATAGTTTAATTTTGTATTCAATTTTTACGTTTGTAGCTTCTGTATTGGTTTGGATTTTATATCATTGTTATTGTAGAAAACAGTTTGATGAGTGTAGATATTCAATAAAATTAGAGAAAAAGATATTTAAAGATATGGCATCATTTGCCGGGTGGAATGTTATTGGAACATCGGCAGGTGTCCTAAGAAACCAAGGAGTAGATATTATTGTAAATTTGTTCTTTGGAGTGACGATTAATGCAGCTAGAGGCATATCTAATCAAGTGAATGTGGCAGTAACGAGATTTACTCAAAATTTTGTAACTGCCATAAATCCTCAAATTACTAAATCTTATGCATTAGGAGATTACGATAGGTTGCATTCTTTGGTTTTGCAAGGTGCCAAGTTCTCTTATTATTTGTTACTATTTATTAGTTTACCAATAATTATTGAGGCTCCATATATTTTAAAGATTTGGCTCACTGATGTTCCAGAACATTCTGCCGCTTTTACCAGATTACAGATTATAGTATCATTGATAGCTTCTTTATCAATGACCAATATCACGGCGATGTTAGCTACAGGGAATATTAAAAAGTATCAAATTATTGTTGGATGTATATCGCTACTTAATTTCCCGATATCTTATTTTGCATTGGCAATGGGGTTTAATGCGGCTTCGACATATATTGTTGCTATATTTATTGAAATATTATGTCTCATAGCGAGATTCTATATGTCAAAGAAGTTGATAGGTTTGGGATTTAGAAAATTTTTTCAACAAGTTGGTTTTCGTATTTTGTTTATATCATTACTTTGCCCTATTGTTCCATTATTAGTTAGTTTAATGATGTGTACGGGTTTTGTTGAATTGGTCACAGTCTGCTCTGTTTCGTTTTTGTCATCTGCGATTATAATTATGCTGGTTGGTCTTCGAAAAAATGAAAAAGATATGATAGTTGGAAAAATAAAATCTATACTTTACAGATAAATGCATAATATGAATATTACAAATAAAATATTAAAAACTTGTTTATATTTCAAACCATTATTACGAATACATTTGTTTTTTATAACTTTATAGTTTGATTTTATATTCCTTTCATTTTCTCAAGTAATAAATTGCCAATGTGGCTATATTACGCTGAAATACAGTGATTTGATTTTGTGTAAGTGGCGATGGCTCTATACAAGTATATGTGTCCTTGCAGTAAGATCTATTATTAGCAGGAATTGTAAGTTTAGATCATACTACGTATACGGAAGTCAACTATTAAAAGTAATATCTCAAAATGTAAGACTTAATAATGATTATTATATAATGACTGATTATTAAGTCAGTACCCTGCGGTATAATAAGATCTTGTATAAATGATTGAAATATTAGACAAAAAAAACTGTAGCGGTTGTACCGCATGTTATAATATTTGTGGGCATAATGCAATCATAATGATTCAGGATGAACTTGGTTTTAAATATCCTAAAGTGGATTCTGAACTATGTGTCAATTGTAATTTATGTAAAAAGGTATGCCCTTTTAGTGATAATTATAGATCAGATGCTGATATAGATTTACCTGAGGTTTATTCTTTCAGATTAAAAGACCTTAATGAACTTGCTTGTAGTCAAAGTGGAGGGGCATTTTATGCTATGGCTAAGTTTATACTATCAAGAGGCGGAGTTGTTTACGGCGCTTCATTTACCGATACTTGGACTGTATCTCATAAAAGAATAAATAATTTCTCAGATTTATCTTTTTTAAGATATTCAAAATATGTTCAGAGTGATTTGAATGATATTTTTAAATCAATTAAGAAAGATTTATCTGATGACATGATTGTTCTATTTTCTGGTACACCATGTCAAATTGCAGGCTTAAAATCGTTTTTATCTATTAAACTTCATACTAATCTTTTTTGTATAGATCTTATTTGTCATGGTGTTCCTTCTCCTAAGATATGGAAAGATTATCTAAACTATTTAACTAATAAACAGCATGCATCAATTAAAAAAGCCTTATTTCGTGATAAGCGTTTTGGCTGGCATGGTGCTGTAGAAAGTTTTTTATTTGATAATGGAGTTGAGGAATTTAGAAAAACATATAATCGCTTATATTTTTCAGGTTATACCATCCGGGATAGTTGTTCTAATTGTCATTTTACAAACTTGAGAAGAGTTGGAGATGTTACGATTGGTGATTTTTGGGGACTTCCTATAGATTCGAATTATAATGATGAACTAGGTGTTTCCCTCTGTTTAGTGAACACTGTCAAAGGTCATACATTATTAGAATCTTCTACCGAAGTCGCTAATATAGAGAAATTGTCCTCTGATAATTGGATACAATCACAATTACAACATCCTTCGGAAGCTCATCCTAAAAGGAATGAATTTATAAAAGATTATATAGATAAAGGATTTGTATACATAGGCAAAGTATACGGAGATCTTGGAATTAGATATAAATTGAGAATAGTAAAATCAAAATTGGGGACAATAATCAGAAAAATTCAGAAGAAATGAGGATTGCATTAATTACAATATGGCACGAGAATAATTATGGGGCTGAACTGCAAGCATATGCAACTATCAAAGCAATACAGGCACTAGGACATTCCGTCAAATTGATTAATATAAGGCTATCTGATTTTGAACAACGTAGTTTTAAAGGTGAAATTGCTAATATATTTGGCTATATAAGTCCGGCTTATAGGAAATTTGAAAAATTCTGGTCGGCGAATTTCTCTTTGACCCAAAGATATCGTTCTATAAACGAACTAATGGTTAACGCCCCAGACGCGGATTTGTATATGGTAGGAAGCGACCAGGTATGGAATCCGGAGATTGTAAAAGGGCTTACTGATGTGTTCTTTTTGAATTTTGGTCGTGAGTCGGTTAAAAGAGTCTCTTACGCATCAAGTTTCGGTACAGAAACATGGAAATTTAAATCTAAGACTATACAAATTAAGAGACTCTTGTCTTATTTTGATTATGTTACATGTCGAGAAGAGAGTGGTGTGGCATTACTAAAAGATGAATTCAATATTGAGGCGAAATGTGTATTAGATCCCACACTATTGTTCCGTGGATATCCGGAATTGACAGGAGATCTCGATATAAAAAATACTTTAGTGTATTATCCTTTATATAATGATCCCGAATTGACCCAATGTGCTCAATCGCTTTCAAATATATTAAAGTTACAACTTGTAAATAATAAGAATCCAATTTGTTTATTTAACAATTTTGTATGGGATTGCAATTCAATAGAAGAATGGGTGAAAAATATTGCTGAGACAAAGTTCGTTCTTACAAGATCTTTTCATGGTTTGGCATTCAGTTTACTTTATGAGCGCCAATTTGCGATTATTGGAAGTAAAAATAATAGATCAACACGTATTGAGAATTTGTTAATAAAACTAAATCTGGAAGATAGATATTTTAACTCGGTTTCTGATTTTGAAAGACAAAAACCTTGGTTAAAAGAAATTAATTATTCTATAGTTTCAAAACGACTTGAAGAGTTAAGAACAGAATCTTGGTCTATTTTGAAAAGGATGCTGGAAATATGAATATAATGTTTTTGTTTAATACTCCGATTAACACAAGTGTTGGAGGAGTGCAAAGAGTTACGGATGTACTGTCCAGAGAATTTATAAAACGAGGTCATTCCGTTGTTTTTGTTGCCTATGCTTATCGGTATATGCTAGATGGCGTTAGCACAGTAGCACCTCAGTATTTTATTGATATTGATAATCAGACAGAAGAAAAAAATAAGTACGATCTGAATAGAATTATTTCTAAAAATAATATTCAGATTGTAGTGAGTCAGTCACTTTCTAATAATCGTATCTTGAAAATGATTTCAAGTAAAGTACGAATTATTTCAGTATGTCACGTCCAGCCATTTCTTGTGGATAATTGGAATAGAAAGAATATTAGTGCAATAATGCCTAAAAACTTAAGACAGCGTGCATTTAAGTATATTTCATTGATATTTCCGAGATTTTATATTAAATACACTATTCAAAAAGAAGTTAGAGATACATTAGACGCTTTTAAACTTTCAGATTATGTTTGTTATATCTCAAATCGTTTTTTTTATCGAGTTCGTAAACATGTAATTTCAATTCCAGAAGATAAAATGATTGCGATTAACAATCCTAATAGTTTTGTAGGCTCTTCAATAAATAATAAGGAAAAGTTAATTATTTGGGTTGGCAGGATTAATAATCAAAGTAAAAATACGCTGGATTTTGTAAAGATGTGGAGTAAGTTTAGCCCCAAGAATCCGGATTGGAGATCTCAAATAATTGGATATGGTAGAGATTTTGAGGACGTAAAGAAGTATATAGAACGGAATGGAATTCGCAATATTGAACTCGTTGGCAGGACAAATAATGTAGAGTATTATTATAAACGAGCTCAAATTGTAGCGGTAACTTCATTAAGTGAAAGTTGGTGTTTATCCATTACCGAAGGAATGTCTTATGGTTGTATTCCATGTGTATATGATACGTTTGAGACAATTAGAGATATGATTATTCCAAATGAATCAGGAATAATAGTTTCGCCAACCCCCGAAGATATGGAAGAAAAACTTACAGTTCTTTGCAACGATTCTGACGAAATAAAACGACTCTCGTATAATGCAATTAATAGTATTGCAAGATTTAGTATAGATAGAATCGCAGATGAATGGATATCTGTATTTAATAATTTATTATCATCGAAAGAAAAATATGAATAAACTAAAAAAGTTAATAAGATATCTATTTACTAATCCCATTATAATTGCAAGGGTAGGATGGGATTATTTATCTCCATTTTTCCCAGATAAGTTTTTTACAAAAGTAAAATTCAGATTGGAAATGGGATATTGGATGGATTTTAATAATCCACAGACTTATAACGAAAAATTACAATGGCTGAAATTCAATGATATTCACCCAGAATATAGTAAACTCGTAGATAAGATAGAGGTTAAACAATTCGTTGCAGATAGAATCGGGAAAAAACATGTAATTCCGACAATAGCAACTTGGAATACCCTTGAAGAAATTGACTGGACTTCTCTCCCAAATCAGTTCGTAATAAAGGCTTCAAACGATTCTGGGGGAGTGGTAGTGTGTAAAGATAAGAGTAAATTAAAAATAAATGATGTTCTTATAAAATTGAGAAAAGACGGAGATAGAGATTATTCACAGATTAATAAAGAGTATCCATATAGAGATGTTCCTCATAGATATCTCGCTGAACAATATATGGAAGATGAAAGCAGATGTGAGATGAAAGATTATAAATTCTTTTGCTTTGATGGAAAAGTAAAATTTCTTTTTGTGGCAACAGGAAGGCAGTCTGGAGATACTCGCTTTGACTTTTTTGATACCGATTTTGCTCATCTTCCAATAATAAACGGACATCCTAATGCAGATATAATGCCGTCAAGACCAGATAATTTCGATGAAATGATTAAAATCGCAGAAAAACTTTCAGTCGGAATGAGACATGTCAGAGTAGATTTGTATAATATAAACGGATCAATTTATTTTGGCGAACTGACGTTTTTCCATTGGAGCGGAATCGTTCCATTTGAACCATTCGAATGGGATAAGAAATTTGGTGAATTTATTAAGTTGCCAATAAACAATTAAAATATGAGATTTAAAAGTATATTGCGAGAACTCGTAGGTTTCAGAATAAACCATGAGTATATTCGGAATCACAAAGCGGAATTAGTCCGCTTTTGTAAAACGGCGGATGTTAAGTTAAATCCGCGGACCAGAGAAGATGAATTTATCGATAAATGGTCGAGAATATATCCAAAAGTTAATGTCGATTTCTATCGATTTTACGCTAATTTTATAGGTGATGATGTGAATATTCTCGCAGACGACATTTATCATACTGTAGTAGAGCCAATACTAAATGAACAGTCCTCACAATTTGTATATGGGAATAAAAACTACTATGAACTGTTAATGAATCCCGAAATATTTCCTGTTTGTGTTTTAAGGAATATAGCTGGTGATTATATGGATCGTGAGTACAAAGTATTATGTATGGATGATATAGAATTCAAAAAAAGAATCATAGATAATTCACGACTTAGAAAACTCGGTAGATTTATAAGCAAACCGACAACAGATACAAGCGGAGGAAATGGAGTACATTTATTTACTTTAAGTGAAGACGGTATATGGACAAGTGAAAATCAAGAAACTCTTAGTTTGGGGTTACTTGAATCATGGTATAAGAAAGATTTTATAGTACAAGAGTGTATACAGCCATCATCGTTTGTTCGGCAGTTCAATGAAACATCGTTCAGCACGTTTAGAATATTTACTTATCGTTCTGTAAAAGATGATTCGACCCATTTTATTGGAGGCTATTTAAGAGTCGGTGCTAAAGGAAGTTTTAAGGATAATGTTTGGGGGGGTGGATACGCTTGTCCTATTTTACCTAATGGGCGATTGGCGTCCTTTGCTACAGACTCCCAAAGAAAAAGATACAACAATATTAATGGGATAAGTTTGAAAAAAGAGTTCAGTATTCCTAACTTTGATAAAATACTTGAAATGACCAAGTATGTAGCAGAAAAAAATATACCGAATAGGCTTTTGTCTTTTGATATCATACTTGATAACGAGAATATTCCTCATGTCATTGAGTTCAACATAAAAAATCAGACTGTTACAACTGTGCAAACCTCAGGGAATACGTTTTTTGGTGAATTCACTGATGAGGTTATAGAATATTGCTCAAAGCATATGGACAAGATTACTTATCCAATCAACTTTTAATTATTGATGACAGATATAGATATGGTGCTATTAGATTGGTAATGCTATAGTAACATGTTTAATCATTAGTTATTTAGTTCACGTAAATCAGTGAAACTCATATAAAGAATATATTATTAGTGGGGCTAATTTTATAATCTTATAAAATATTTTTAACATTATTACTTGCATTTTAACCTCAGATAGTGTTTTAAATGGATTCAATTATTGGAAGCAATAGAATTGACCGAACTGACGGCAAAGAAATTGTATCAAAACTTTTTTTATTTTTAATTTGGCCATTTGCTACATGGCTCTATTGTATTAAATATCCTAAATCCAGGTCATCATATTTGATTTTTTTCTTGTTCAGTTTATTACTCTGCTGGCATATGTCTCCCTATATGACATCGAGTTATGATGATTTCTTGGGAATTCTTGAACGATTTGAGAGTTTTGATTTATCGGATGCTGAATTATATATAAATCTTGAAGATTATTTTAGTTTTAAAGAAAGTGCCCCTAAGGAAATATATGAAATTATATTGAGTTATTTTACAAAATTATTTACGGATAATTATCATTTCTATTTTCTTTTGGCCGCTATTCCGGTTGCTTTGTGCCAATTAAAATCGATGACATTCATTACGTCCGATCCTCGGTTTATAAATGGTTCTTGGGTCGGAATGTGGCTCATTATTATGTTTATTTTCCCACGTGATATAATAACGGTTCAGAATCCTAGATTTGCTACAGGTTTTTGGTTGTGTATTGTAGGAACGATATGCTATTTTATGGATAATAAAAAATTGATTTGGCTTCTTCTTGTTTTAATTGCTCCTACATGCCATTCCGGATTAATTATCTATACATGTTTATTTGTTTTATACTTGGTTTTACCTAAAAAATTACGGCTTTTTGAATTTTGTGCATTATGCTCAATACCATTCGCTTTTTTTGACAATAATATAATGAGTTTAATCGATATCGATTTGCTCCCCAAGAACTTTCAGCATTGGGCTTCAATTTACTTGTCTGATGAGGCTGTCGCCAAATATGTAACAAAAACGGATAGAGCTGGATTTTGGTGGATTCAAGCCTTTTTTGAGATTCTTATGAAATGTACGTATTTTTTAATGACTTATCAATTGATCAAGTATTATAAGAATGCAAATATCAGCAATTCGAATAAATTCATATATTCTTTTTATCTTTTTTTGTTTTCATTTGTGAATTTAATACAATTTGTTCCGGAGACTGGATCTAGATATTTTTGGTTTGTCAGAGTATTGTCTCTATTGGTTTGGTTTAAAGCGTTTGGATTTAGAATGAAGAAAACATTATATTTATTAGTTTTTTCATGCTCATTTTTAATGTTGATGCGTTATGGTTATTTTATGGGCGGCGCGCTATCTGTAACTACAAATCCGGACATATTCTTTATGCCACTTCCTTATTTACTTGGAAAAGGTGTATTCTGGGATTTAATTTAAGGCCATGAGAAAAATTATTTGTTTTATTGACGATTTATGTTTAGGCGGTGCTCAACGGCAGTTGGTAGGATTGGCGAATCTTTTGAGAAATAATGAATATAATGTAAGATTTTGCACCTATCATAATGATGGTTTTTATATAGATACGGTCATAGAGAATGGAATAAGTTACGACTATTCGGAAAAAATGGAGAATAATTTTAAACGAATATTTGAATTTATTAAGTATCTAAAAAAAGAATCTCCAGATGTTGTTGTTTCATATGTCGAGTCTCCTTGTATTATAGCATGTATAAGTAAGATTCTTTATCCTCATTTCAAATTAATAGTGTCCGAACGGAATGTTTCTCAAAAAAATGGATTGACGGAGTTTATTAGATTCCAATTATTTAGGGTTGCAGATCATATAGTTACAAACTCGTACTCTCAGGAAAAGTTCATAAATAATCATTACGAATTTTTAAAGTCAAAGGTCACTACAATTACGAACTTTGTTGATACATCAAAATTTGTGTCTGCAAAAACAATTGAGAGTCACTCAATAGTAAGTGTGGGACGGATTTCTCCACAGAAAAACATACTTAATTATTTAAGAGCAATAAAGATTATTAAGGATTCTGGTCTTAAAATTCATTTTGACTGGTATGGAGATACTGATAATTTGCCATATCAGCAAATGTGTTACAATCTAATATCTTATTTAGATATATCAGATTATATTACATTTCATTCTGCCGTTAAAAATATTTTGCCAATATACCAATCTGCTTTTGCATTGTGCCTTCCTTCTATTTATGAAGGTTTCCCCAATGTAGTATGTGAAGCAATGAGTTGTGGCGTGCCTATACTATGCAGCGATATTTGTGATAATCCAGATATCGTCACTGATGGTACAAATGGTTTTCTTTTTAATCCTAATGAAATTGAAGATATCGCTATGACAATTAAAAAGTTTTGTTCGTTAGATTACGAAATATTAAAGAAGATGAACTCAAATAATAGAGAAAAAGCATTGTTGAATTTTTCTCCAGAGAATTTCTTCGACAAGTATAGAACTTTAATAGAAAATTAACAATGGAAAAAGTCCTTTTTGTTTCTGGTATGTCTGGTAATGGTGGTACACAAACCTGGACTCGCGAATATCTTAAATTATTTCATAGTAAAGACTTTGAGTTATATCACGTTAATCTTTCTTCCCGAAGAAGTCTTAAAGTCGATGCTTCGATATTGGAACGAATAAAAGATGGATTATTAGATTTAAGGGATGTATATTTTAATGTAAAGGAAGTTTTACACAATGGTAGATTTCCAATTATGCATGCAGCAACAAGCGGAAGCCTTGGTACACTTAGGGACTATTTTTTGGTAAAACTTGCCCATCGATATAACACTAAGGGAATATTGCATTGTCATTATGGATGTATTTCTGAAGATTATAATAAAAAAGGACTATTAGGTTGGTTACTTAGAAAAACTTTAAATCAATATGATCAGATCTGGGTTTTGGATTCACATTCAGAATCGTTCTTGAAATCATTCAAGCCTTTGACAAATAAAGTGTTTCTTACTCCCAATTTTATAGATGTAAAGGAGTATACAGAAATTGTGAGCCGAGATTATAAAAAAATTGCTTTTATAGGAAATATCATACCAACAAAAGGCGTCTTCGAACTAACGAGTGCAGTTAAACATCTGCCTGATACAGAACTATTACTCATCGGACCTGCTGATTCTGAAATACAGGAGGATCTTAAACTTTTAATAGGTAATGATTCTCCTCGAATAAAAATGCTTGGGAGGATGGATAATAATGATGTTGTTAAATTACTTGCCCAAGTAGATATTGTGGCACTTCCTACATATTATCCATGGGAAGCCTTCCCTATTTCAATTTTAGAAGCAATGACTAATGGCTGTCTCGTGATTTCATGTGCAAGAGCTGCGATTCCGGATATGCTAACGGACACGAATGGTAATAGTTGCGGCTTACTTGTAGAACCAAAATCTGATACTTCCATTGCTGATGCTATAAAATGGTGCCAGGACAATCGCCTGCTCGCTGATAAAATGAGACTTATGGCTCACAATAAGGTCAAACAATGCTATGCATCACAAGTTGTATTTAATAGATATGCAACTTTATATAAACAATTGGTTTAACTCTGCGGATTTTAATGATGATTATTACTAAACTCTCGAAGAATCTGTCTCCTTTATGCTTTCTTCCATGCGGAGCACTAGTCTGTTATAAGAATGGATTGATTTACATAATAGAAGATGGCGTTATAGTTCGTAGTATTCGAATTCGTAATAGTATTAAAGAGAGACTATTTGGAAGATGTAGATTCATAAGTCGATTATTACGAATTGGCGTAAGGTGTGCAATTGCATTAGACAATAGTAATATCATTTTATCTTTTGGATGTAGACTTTTTGAACTAAATCTGGAAAGCGGAAAGTTGTCCTCGGGTGTATTGCTCGGTTCGAATATTCGCCCATTGACATTTTCGAATATAAACGGATTAAAAAGTTTTGATGACGGAATATACTTTGGAGGATATGATGCAAGTAATTTTAATAAAGAACCTGTTTCTATATATAAACGGGTGTCTACTGATAAATGGGATGTCGTTTATACTTTCCCTAAAGGTGTTATTAATCATATTCACAATGTTGTTCCGGACAAGTATCGAAATTGTACATGGATTTTTACTGGAGATTTTGATGAAGCGGCTGCAATATGGAAAAGTGATGATGGGTTTAAAACTGTAAAACGAATTTTTAGCGGAAATCAAAAATATAGGGGTTGTTTTGCGTTTGCCATGCCTGAGGGCTTAATTTATGCAACGGATTCACCATTTGCCCCCAATTATATTTATTGTATTTCACCGAATCTTCAGTTAAACACACTTAAAGCAATTTCTGGATCGTGCATTTATGGCTGCTGTTGTAATGGTAAACTATATTTTTCTTCAACAGTAGAGCCAGATGGGCGAAATGAGACATTGTTAAAACTTCTGTTTGATTATAGAATTGGGGATGGCATCAAAGATAAATATGCTCGAATTTATCAATTTACAAGTTCGCAGGATATTGTTGAGATTTTCAAGGCAAAAAAAGATTCTTTACCGTTTATATTTCAATTCGGAACTTTTAAATTCCCTTCAGGAAATAACGGTTCTAATTCTTTGTATTTTCAGCCAACGGCATTATCGAATATAGATATGAATCTAATGAGAGTCAATAATCTGTAAATTAACATAGGTTTTATTCAGAGCGTCGATTGGCATTGATTTAAATTTGTAAATTTTAAATGGCAATAGCCGTCCAATCCTTATATATAGACTATGATATAACCTCGAATATTCTGATAATATTATTCTATGAATAAAGTAATAGTCGTTTCAGAATTGTATTACCCCGATAAAACCTCCACTGCTTATATCCTTACTCGTATTGCAGATTCTCTTGCAGTCAATAATGAGTTAATGGTAATATGCAGTGAATCATCTTATGGGAATGAGAACGTTGTAAATGGTGCTGTCTGCAAAAATTACCCGATAGTTCGAGTTAAGTCAAATAAATATGATAAAAATAAGATTATTTCAAGAGTTCGAAATCTTTGTTCAAATTCATGGTATCTTATAAATGCCATACGTAAGGAAGTTAGATCGGGAGATAAAGTTGTGATTGTTACCAACCCTGCCCCGTTACTTCTTTGTACAGCGTTATTAAAGCATTTTAAGAAATTCAGTTTGACAATTATCGTTCATGATATTTTCCCCGAGAATGCCATTGCGGCAAAACTTATTAAGAGTGAGCGAAATCTTATTTACCGTGGCTTAAAGGGAATTTTCAATTGGGCGTACTCGTCGGCTGATAATCTCATTGTATTGGGTCGAGATATGAAGGATGTTATTGAAAACAAGATAGCAAAGGTAAAAAAATGTCCTTCTGTATATATCATAGAGAATTGGGCCGATGAATTTGATGAGTATCATGAAGAATCAACTGATAATGATTTTATAGAGTTACTTTATGCTGGTAATATTGGTCGTTGTCAAGGACTTGAAATGTTCGTTGAATTATTCTCAAAACTAGATAATGATAATCTTAAATTATCTATACGTGGTGGTGGGGCTATTGAACAAAATATTAAAGATTTTATATTTACGAATTCTGTCAAAAACATAAATTTAGGAGGCCCTTATATCCGAGATGAACAATTTTCAATCTTAAGTCATTGTGACATCGCTTTGATTACATTAGCTAAAGGAATGTATGGGCTTGGCGTTCCCTCAAAGGCATATAATATTTTGGCAGCTGGCAAAGCGATACTATTTGTTGGAGATCTCTATTCTGAAATCGCTTTAATGATTAAGGAAAACAATATTGGCTTTTGTTTTGATTCTGATGATAATGTAGGATTGATAAATTGGTTGAACAATCTAAAATTAAAAGATAAAAGTTTGCTTCATGAAATGGGGCGCAGGTCAAGAGAACTCGCTTTGGTTAAGTATTCAAGTAGTGAAATATTAAAAAAATACCATAATATATTAGATTTGTAATGCAATTACTTCTATTTACTGGAGCTTCAGGATTTCTTGGAGCAAATATTCTTCCTATATTAAAACGTGAATATGCCGAGGTTTTTACCTTGGGACATCTTTCTGGTAATGATTTAATAGTGAACCTTGCAAAAGAAGTCCCGATTTTACCTCATCGATTTGATATTATTTTACATGCTGCAGGCAAAGCACATATGGTACCACATACCATAGAAGAAGAGCAAGCATTTTATGATGTTAACTATCAGGGGACGGTAAATCTATGCCATGCTCTTGAAAAAGTCGGGGTTCCTAAATCGTTTATTTTTATTAGTACGGTTGCTGTATATGGTTGTGAAGAGGGTGAATTGATTACAGAGGATCATCCGACTAATGGTATTACCCCATATGCTAGGAGTAAGATACTGGCTGAACAATATTTAACTGACTGGTGTCGTAATAACAGCGTGATTTTGACTATACTTAGACCATCTTTATTGGCAGGGGTCAATGCACCTGGAAATCTAGGTGCTATGGTAGATGGAATTAAAAAAGGTTTTTATTTAAACATTAACGGAGGCAAAGCAAGAAAGAGTATATTTATGGCTCAGGATATCGCAAACTTACTACCATTGGTTAAAGACATTGGAGGAGTTTTTAACGTTTGTGATACGTATCAACCTACCTTTGGCGAAATTGCTATATCTATATCAAAACAATTAGGCGTCAGAGAACCTAAATCAATACCTTATTGGCTTGCATGGTGTGCGTCTCAAATTGGCAATCTTTTTGGTAGTAGGGCTCCTATTAATTCATTTAAATTAAGGAAGATTACACACTCTCTTACTTTCTCAAATGATAAAATTCGTCAGACTCTTAATTGGGAACCAATGGATGTGCTAACTAATTATAAGATTTAGAAATGTATTATATTTTTATTTTTATATTGTTGATTATCCTTGAGTTGGTATATTTTCGCATAGCCGATAAATTTAATATCATTGATAAACCTAATGAACGTTCGTCCCATTCGACTATTGTACTTCGTGGCGGGGGTATTATATTTATGATTGGCACGTGGATATGGAGTGCTTTCTTCGGATTCCAATATCCGTGGTTTTTGCTCGGTTTAACACTTGTGGCAGGAATCAGTTTTGTGGACGATATATATTCTTTACCAGATAGTTTGCGATTATTGGTACAGTTTATTGCTGCGGTTTTAGCATTCTGCCAGTTGGGAATGTTGAATGCTGCTTGGTTTGAACAATACGGTATATGGCTTGGAGGATTGTTGATTTTGTTTGCACTGATTGTGTATGTTGGTGCAACGAATGTGATTAACTTCATGGATGGCATCAATGGTATAACGGCAGGATATGCTATTGCGGTATTGGTACCGTTGGCATTGGTGTCCAATAAGGCGGATGAAAGTCTGATTATGGTGAGCATCTTGTCGGTATTGGTGTTTTGTATTTTCAACTTTCGTCCGAAAGGTAAGGCAAAATGTTTTGCGGGCGATGTCGGCTCTATCGGTATAGCTTTCATCATGCTTTTCCTAATCGGCAAGGTGATTATTGCCACTGGCGATTTTACGTACTTGATTTTCATGCTTGTCTATGGTGTGGATGGGGTGCTGACCATTTGTCATCGAATTATATTGCACGAGAATCTGGGTGAAGCACACCGTAAGCACGCTTATCAGTTGATGTGTAATGAGTTGAAAATAGGTCATGTGAAAGTTAGCCTACTGTACATGACTATGCAGTTGGCAGTTTCTTTGGGCTTCATTTATGCATGTCCTAATAATATTGCCAGTCATTGGATATACTTGACTGGTGCAATTGTGTTATTGTCTGCTGCATATTTATTGTTTAAGAAAAAGTACTATCATCTTCATGAAGAGTATTTGGCTTCGCTGAATAAGTAATAAATGAATGTAATTATATAAAAGCATTGGTTTAAGGGGAAAGGACACTAACGCATATCAATTGGAACGCTAATTCGTGCGAACAAAATATGGATATAAATAAGGAATTTATTGATAAATTATTAGAGCAGGCTGCCGCCAATTCTCGTCTTCGTCAGAATTTTGATTTGCGTACATCTCCGGCTGATGGCAGTCAGCGTATGTTGAATGCTCTCCTGCCGGGAACTGGAATACCTATTCATCGTCATCCAGTTTCATCCGAGAGCGTCATTTGCTTACAAGGACGTTTTTATGAAGTTTTGTATGATGATGACTGTAATGAAACCGCTCGTTTTCTTGTATGCCCATCTGATGGAAACTTTGGTTACCAAGTCTCTGCCGGAGTCTGGCACACAGTAGAAGTCTGTGAACCATCTGTCATTTATGAAACTAAGGATGGCAGGTATGGTGAAGATGGTAGCGAAACTTTTGAGGAGTTCAATGCCAAGCAGGTTCATAAATCGGAAATTTAATTACGACAAACATAATCCGCATTAATTTTCTGATAATAAAATAAGTGTATTGCAAAGTGAAGTGCCATATTATGGAAATAGTCATACATATGCCTCATATTATGAGGATCTTGTAAGAACTTTATGTTCCGTAATAATCGAATCTAATTGCGCTCGCAAATATTTTATCGCCAACCGCTACGATGCGTGTCTGGACGACATCAGGGAAAAGGTTTATACCCGAGATATTTTCAAACGCGACTAATCCATAAATAGTTTCGCGTCATCACATCCACTCCTCACAAATAACCTTTCCCGAATCCTGCGACATACCTGTCGCAGGATTTTTTTGTTCCGACAGTCGGCGCGGATGCAAAAAAGTGGGGTAATGATGCCAAAAACAGTCCGGCACGACGTATATCGTGCCGGACCTCCACAAAAATTCAAAGCATACGCCGCTCGGAATATTGGCGTTTCTCCCGATGCCGCGTATTCAGGTACGGTCGGTCTGGCGGAAACCGACCGTAGAATCAGAATGTTACACCGATTTTGATTTTGAAACCATCGGTGTTCGCATATTTGGCGTAAACGCCCGAAACGTTGAACCGTCCGACGCTCAAACCGATGCCGGCATCCCAGTACAGCCCGATTCCCGAATTGCCGTCGCGGCTTTGGGTGGAGTAATTGAAACCCACTCTTGCATCCAGAAACGGCGAAACGCGCCGTTTGAGGGCATACGCGCGGAAATTGAAAAATCCGTTCAGCATGTGGGCGGTGTCGCCTTCAAGTGAGGTGTAGTAATATCCGTAGCGACCTCCCGAGTAGTAGTTCGACTGTTCTACCTGCAAATCGGGAATCACCTGATAAGCCAGTCCCAGACCGAGGAAAAACCGGTGTGCAATCAACGCTCCGTGTGTAGTGGAGATATGCAGACCGTCCTCGCTTCCGCTGTCGCAGCCGAGAATGAATCCTGCATCTACCATTCCCATGTAACCGCTCTTACGTTCCCAGCGCGGCTTCTTGGTTACCGCGTCGGCTATCGCGACGGTATTGCGGGTCTGCCGCGACAGATGCGCCGTCTGCGGACGCATGTAGTCGGCAATCCTTATCGTGCGGTGTTCGGCGGGCTTGCGCAGCGCATTGACGGTTTCGATGTCTTCGACAGTCGCCGTGCGGAACGCCTTGTATTTCGCGGGATAACCGCTCACCGACAGGGTATAGTCCGTGGCGAACGGCTTGATTCTGCGGTCTACCGACACTTTCGGTTCTATCAGAACGTCGGCGTCCGTGCGTTCGAGAATCTGTGCGACAGCCTCCTGCGTCTTCTCCTTGATGCCGATGCGACGCTTGAACGAGAACATGCGGTTCGCCCACTCGAACACGTCGGACTTTTCGCGCTTGTCGGCGACGTCGAGTTCCACGACGGTCGGCATCTGCGTAATCTCGCTCGAAATGTCGGCTGTACGTGCCGTCCGCGTTTTGGTAACGGCGCACGACGCCATGACCGACGCGACGGCGGCGATGATTATTAGTCGTTTCATCGCTTCCGCTATTTTTCGTTGGCAGGTTCGACGGTCTTGATTATCACGGCTGCCGGCTCACGGAGTTTGGAGATTACCGCCGCATCTTCGAGCGTCGTCGAGCGGAATCCGCCGTATGTGGCGGCATAACCCGTAACCTCGACCTTGATAAGTTTCGACATCACAGGATTCTTGCCCTTGTATGTGTAGGTGTACGACGGATTGATAAGCACGTCCGCACCGCTTTTCGCCAGAGCATCCGCACAAGCCTCGCGCTGTCCCGCTCCTTTGGCGATGAATTTCGGTTTCCCGTTCTTGCGGAGTGCCTCGTATGAACCGTAGGATTTGGTTTCGGCGACTTTCAGGTCGGTCGTGCTCGGCGAGAGCGAGATGTTCGCCGGCAGTTTGGCGCTTCTCGACGAACGGGTCTTTACGGTCGATGCGCACGAACACATCATGCCGGCAACGGCAAGCATCAAACAAAGTTTCTTCATGATAAGATAATTTTTAGTTCCGGATGCCGACCCCTAATATCCGTCAAGCCATAAAAACAAGAAAGTGTGAGGTCGATTAGTTTATCTGTACGGAGGCTCTGGAATGCCTTATCACGAATAAACAATACCCCACACCCGTATCGGGTATGGGGCAATAATGCCGCCAAAACAGATGCCGTGATACCGCAATACAAGGTGACGAGTGTGATTGCCGTCCTCGTGATAATGAAATTTTCCAGATTTCCGTACAAGGATAAAATGCTAATACACTTTCATCAAAATATGTCTGTCCCGCAGGACAATGCAAATTTATCTATTTTTGCACAATCTGCAAAACATTCACGAAAAATCCCGCACTTCAAGGTGCGGGATTTTTCATAATCTCGTAATTATTCCATTAAGTAAGTACATACAATTTTACACTAACGGTATTCCTAAGCCGTATGTCTTTGCGAGTTCCGACCAAAGTCCCCCGCACAGGCGGGGGATTTAGGGGGTGGGTAACACGAAGATAAGAACTAACAGACGGTCGGTTTCCTGAAAATAGAGATTGACGGCATCCGGACAATCAGTGTTATAAAACATCACTCCCCCGCACAGGCGGGGGAGTGAGGGGGTGGGTAACATTTGTGTACGCGGCTTTGCCGCGAGAACTGCAACAGCCAGTTATCCGAATACATGCAATAACTCGATTCGGTGTAAAGTTGTATGTAGTTACCTTTCGTTATTTCCGCTGCCTTACCTCGTCGAGCAGCGTCGCGAGTTCGGCTACCTTCTCCGGATATTCGGCAGCGACATCCCTGCGCTCGCGCTCGTCTTTCGCGATGCGGTAGAGTTGCGGCTGCGGCGAGTTGCCGAGTTCGACTGACTTGCGGTATTCGTAAGTCTGCTTGTCGCTCGGTTCGAAATACTTCCATCCGTCCTTCATTATGGCGAGCGTGTTCTGACGGTTCTGCTGCACTATGTATTCGCGGTCTTCATGTCCTACGCCGAGAAGTTCCGGCAGATGATTGCGGCTGTCGGGTGCGGCGCATTCGGGCAGTTCCGTGCCGGTGAGCGCGGCGAGCGAACGGTATACGTCGATTTGCGAGAAAACGGCTGACTGCTCACCCGGCTTGACATACGATGGCCATCTGACGATGAACGGAATGCGCGTTCCCGCCTCGTAGAGACTGTATTTCCCGCCGCGGTAGATGCCCGACGGCGTATGCCCGTTCAGACGCATGAACGCTTCGTCCTGATATCCGTCGTCGATTGTCGGACCGTTGTCGCTCGTGAAAATCAGCAGCGTGTTGTCGGCGATTCCGAGACTGTCCAGCGTCCGCATCACCTCACCTATGGTCCAGTCGAGTTGCAGAATCACGTCGCCGCGGCTTCCCAGACCGCTCTTGCCCGCGAACCGCGGATGCGGCACGCGCGGCACATGCACGTCGTTCGTTCCCATGTAGAGGAAGAACGGTTCGTTCTTGTGCGCCGCGATGAACTGCGTCGCCTTCTCGGCGATGGTGTCGGCGATGTCCTCATCGACCCACAGAGCCGATTTGCCGCCCGTCATCCAGCCGATGCGCGAAATGCCGTTCACTATCGTGTTGTCGTGTCCGTGGCTCGGACGGAGTTTCAGCAACTCGGGGTTCTCCGCGCCCGTAGGTTCGTTGCCTACCTTGTGCTTATAGTTTACCGTTATCGGGTCGTTCGGGTCGAGCCCGACCACGCGACCGTTCTCGATGAATACGCACGGCACGCGGTCTACCGTCGCCGGAATCAGAAATTCGTAGTCGAACCCGATGTCGCGTGCGTCGGGGCGAATCTCGACGTTGAAGTCTGTCCCGCCGGCAGGTCCGAGCCCGAGATGCCATTTGCCGACCGCTCCGGTCGCGTATCCCGCGTCATGCATCGCGTCGGCGAGCGTGTGGCACTCGGTATCGATGATTAGTTCCGAGTTGCCGGGGGCTATGCCCGTATTCTCCTGCCGCCACGGATACATTCCCGTGAGCAGCCCGAACCGCGACGGCGTACTGGTGGACGAGGTTGCATAGGCGTTGGTGAACCGCTGCCCCTGCGAGGCGAGACGGTCTATGTTCGGTGTCGAAATGCGGGTTGCGCCGTAGCAACTCAAATCGCCTATTCCGAGGTCGTCCGCGAATATGAATATTATGTTCGGACGGGCGTTCTCGGGCAGCGGAGCCGGCTTGTCCGCGCATCCTGCGAACAGCGGCGAAGCGGCGATGGATGCGAGCAGCAGTTTCTTGTTCATGTACAGAGAGTTTATGTTAGTTTATCATTTTAGTAATACAAAGTTATGAATTAAATCGACAATTTCGTATATTTGCCGAATTAAAATGCAAAAAGTATAAACATCATAAAACCATGACACAGGACGAACTGTTTAAGAAATTGGTCGCTCACTGCAAGGAGTACGGATTCATATTCCCGTCGAGCGAAATCTATGACGGACTGGGCGCAGTCTACGACTACGGTCAGAACGGCGTGGAGTTGAAGAACAACATCAAACGCTACTGGTGGGACTCGATGGTCAAACTCCACGAGAACATCGTCGGTATCGATGCCGCGATTTTCATGCACCCACGCACGTGGGAGGCTTCGGGGCACGTAGCGGCGTTCAACGACCCGCTTATCGACAACAAGGATTCCAAGAAGCGTTACCGCGCCGATGTCCTTATCGAGGATTGGCTCGCCAAGCAGGACGAGAAGATTCAGAAGGAGGTGGACAAGGCCCGCAAGCGTTTCGGCGAAGCGTTCGACGAGGCGCAGTACCGTGCCACGTCGCCACGCGTTCTCGAAACGGCAGCCAGGCGCGACGAGGTGCATAAGCGTTTCGCCGACGCGCTGAATGCCAACGACCTCGCCGGGTTGCGCCAGATTATCGTCGATTGCGAAATCGTATGCCCTATATCGGGTACCCGCAACTGGACGGACGTGCGCCAGTTCAACCTGATGTTCTCGACCCAGATGGGCTCCACGTCGGATGGTGCCAACACGATATACCTGCGTCCGGAAACGGCACAGGGTATCTTCGTCAATTTCCTCAATGTCCAGAAGACCGGTCGTATGAAACTGCCTTTCGGTATCGCACAGATAGGCAAGGCGTTCCGTAACGAAATCGTCGCACGCCAGTTCATCTTCCGCATGCGCGAGTTCGAGCAGATGGAGATGCAGTTCTTCGTGCAGCCGGGAACGGAGATGAAGTGGTGGAACGAGTGGCGCAACACCCGTATGGCATGGCACCGCGCGCTCGGATTCGGTGACGACAACTACCGCTTCCACGACCACGAGAAACTGGCTCACTACGCCAATGCCGCTACCGACATCGAGTTCAACTTCCCGTTCGGCTTCAAGGAGGTCGAGGGTATCCACTCTCGTACCGATTTCGACCTCGGTCGTCATCAGGAGTTCTCGGGCAAGAAGATTCAGTATTTCGATCCCGAAACTGGCAAGAGTTATGTTCCGTACGTCGTCGAGACCTCTATCGGCGTAGACCGCATGTTCCTCCAAGTCATGTCGGCAGCCTACTGCGAGGAGAAACTCGACAACGGTGAGGAGCGCGTGGTATTGCGCATCCCTGCATGCCTCGCACCGACGAAAGTCGCCGTGATGCCGCTCGTCAAGAAGGACGGACTGTCTGAACTCGCGCAGAAAATCGTCGATGATTTGAAGTACGACTTCAACGTGGTTTACGACGAGAAGGACTCCATCGGCAAGCGTTACCGCCGTCAGGATGCGGTCGGTACTCCGTTCTGCATCACCGTCGACCACCAGTCGCTCGAAGACGGCACGGTTACCGTTCGTCATCGCGACTCGATGCAGCAGGAGCGCGTGGCTATCGACAAGTTATACGCTATGGTCGATGCCGAGACGTCGTTCCGCCCGCTTTACAGGAAACTTCATCTTTAATCGATAATCGTGCGACGGCATGTCGTGAGCCGGTCAGGCTTCGGCGTGCCGTCGCGCATGAATGAACGGACATGGGACGGATTCTCGCAATAGATTACGGTACGAAGCGGACGGGACTCGCCGTCAGCGACCCTCTGCGCATCATCGCGGGGGCATTGGAGACGGTCGATACCAAGTCGCTCGAACGCTACGTCGCCGACTATTGCGCTGCCAACGATGTCGATACGATAGTCCTCGGCAAGCCGTCGCAGATGAACGGCGCTCCGTCCGAGACGATGCGTTTCATCGAACCTCTCGCAGCCCGTCTGCGCGCGAGTTTCCCCGACAAGGAGGTCGTGCTTTACGACGAACGCTTCACCTCGGTAATCGCCCAGCGCACTATCCGCGAGAGCGGTATCGGTCGTATGGCTCGCCGCGACAAATCGCTCGTCGATAAGGTTGCCGCCACCGTGATTCTGCAATCCTACATGGACAGCCGCAAGTAGACCTGCCGTGAAACGAATCGTTGCCATATCGCTTCTGCTCCTCGCGTGCATCGCCTGCGCATCGGGACAGTCCTCGGCGCAGAAGCCGAAGGACTGGGCTAAATTCGGTCGCTACGAGCGGGCGAACGCCGACCTGAAAAGCAGCGGCAGACGTCCCGACGCGGTATTCATGGGCAATTCGATTACCGACAACTGGACGAAGTTCGACTCGCTCTTTTTCGCGCGCAACAATTTCGTCGGACGCGGTATCAGCGGTCAGACGTCGTCGCAGATGCTCGTGCGCTTCCGCCGCGACGTACTCGACCTCCGTCCACGGGCGGTAGTCATCATGGCTGGCACGAACGACATCGCACAGAACAACGGTGCCATATCGCACGAGAATATTCTGGGCAACATCGCGTCGATGTGCGAACTCGCCAAGGCGCATCGGATACGGGTTATACTCTGTTCCGTACCTCCCGCTGCGGAGTTCCGCTGGCGCAGGGAGATGCGACCGGCGCAGGCGATAGCCGACCTGAATGCGATGCTGCGCGAATATGCCGCGGGCGAGGGGATATACTGGCTCGACTACCATTCGGCACTCGCCGACGAGCGCGGCGGCATGCCCTGCAAGTGGTGCGCCGACGAGGTGCATCCCAACATGCGGTGTTACGCCGAAATATTCGAACCGATGGTTCTGAAAGCAGTAAACAGGGTGCTGCGGACGAAGCACGACTACGTTTCGCCGCCGCCCGGACAATAAACATACGCCGACAGCGTTTGAAATGTAATGTCTAACAGCCGTCATGTTGAGCGTAGCGAAACATCTGTTTTGATTGGTTCTGAAAATTAGATCCTTCGTTTCACTCAGGATGACGAATCGTAAAATTGACGTCATTCTGAGCAACGCGAAGAATCTGTTTGGATTGATAATGTGAAATGTAATAATATATATAGGTATGATTTATCCGATAGTAATCTACGGTTCGCCCGTATTGCGCAATAAGTCGGTCGATATCGATGCTTCGTATCCCGATTTCAAGAAACTCGTGGACGACATGTTCCTGACGCTCACCGAAGCGAGCGGGGTAGGGCTTGCCGCTCCGCAAATCGGCAAGAACATCCGTCTGTTCATCGTCGATTGCACTCCGTGGGGCGACGAAGACCCGTTGCTCGCCGACTACCGCCGCGTGTTCGTCAATGCGCAGATATACGAGCGTAGCGAGGAGACCGACCTCTTCGAGGAGGGCTGCCTCTCGCTGCCTGGCATCCACGAGAACGTGCGCCGTCCGGTGCGAATCCGCATGCGCTACCTCGACGAAAATTTCGTCGAGCATGACGAGGAGTTCGACGGACTGCCTGCGCGCGTGATCCAGCACGAGTACGACCATATCGAGGGCGAGGTCTTCACCGACCATCTGTCGCCTCTGCGCCGTAATCTTCTGCGCGGCAAGATAATGAATCTCGTGAAGGGCAAGTTCCGCTGCGCCTACAAGACGAAGTAAGGCAGACCGATAATCGGCAGAGTGGAAATAGGCAGAATAGGTAGAATAGGTAGAATAGGTAGAATAGGTAGAATAGGATGTCTCCTATAATACCTATTTTACCTATATTACTTATATTACCTATCCTTCTCCCACCCACTCCCAAACAACAAATCGGACGGCTCCCGAAAGTGCCGTCCGATTTGTCGTTGTAAAACCTTATTCGATTAGAAGTTGTACGTGCAGGTGATGCCGAAGTTGGCAAGACCGTACTTGTAGAACTGTGAAACGCTATATCCTCCGCCGTATCCGATTTCAGCACCGAATACCGGAGTCCAGTCTGCCGACAGCGAAACAGGAGCACCCGAGAATTTGAAGCCTACGCGAGCCAATCCGGCAGGACCTACATAGCAGTAGTTGCCACGACCGCCGACGTTGATACCGCAACCGAAATCGGAGAAGAAGTTACCTGCGCTGTAATTGCCGAACTCGAAGCAACGCCATGCTGCGAGAGCGGTGAAATCAGCCATTACGCTGGCTCCGGCATTGCACCACGACATACCGAAACGTGCTTCGAGATAGAACGGTTTTCCTGCCACGTCGCCGAGTCCGTGATACGAGGTAACTGCCTGGAATCCCGAGCCGATGCGTCCGCCGACCGTCCAACCGTCCTGAGCCGATGCGCTGAATGCGCAGAACAGAACCGCCAAAGTAAGAATAAGTTTTTTCATAGCCCTTGAATTTTTAGTGAATTAAGAACCTTCAAATATTTCCCAAATATAATAATTCCATATCGATTTTTCGCTACAAGAGCGATTTTTTTCAACAAAGCGTCCGAATGTCAAAACAAAAACGAAGCCTTTTTGCAACTTTTCCGACTGTTTTTTTCGGATAGCCGTATACATTTTTTGTATCGGAATCCGATGTCCGTTATCGCTGAACAGTACATCTTGCTATCTGTCATTGTAAATTCTCCTTTCGTCATGTTGAGCGTAGCGAAACATCTGTTTTGGTTGATTTTGAAAATTAGATCCTTCGTTTCACTCAGGATGACGTTGAATTTATTTCTTCCTTTTCCCGCCTCGGCATAGTCCGAACAAGTTCGGCTCTGCCCTCGGCTTAATGAAAAGGTTGAATTTATTTTTTCCGCAGACCGATAGCGAAATCACCCTTCTCCTGCACAGCCGCCGTGGAGGCGACCGTGCGAAGAAGGACGATTGTCGGAACGGTTGTCGGCGCAATTCACGCCTAATCCCGCTGCTATTTCTCGCTCAATGCCGCGTGAGCCGCTGCCAGACGTGCGATAGGCACGCGGTAAGGCGAGCAACTTACGTAGTTCAGACCTGCGAAGTGGCAGAACTCTACCGACGACGGCTCGCCGCCATGCTCACCGCAGATACCGCATTTGAGTTCCGGACGGGTCGAACGACCCTTGAACACGGCTTCGCGGATGAGTTGTCCTACACCGTTGCGGTCGAGAATCTTGAACGGGTCGGCTTTCAGAATGTTCTTTTCGAGATATATCGGCAGGAACTTCGCGATGTCGTCGCGCGAGAATCCGAGCGTCATCTGCGTAAGGTCGTTCGTACCGAACGAGAAGAACTCGGCAACCTCGGCAATCTGATTTGCCGTTACGGCTGCGCGCGGAACCTCAATCATCGTACCTACGAGGTAGTCGATTCTGTCGTTACGCTCGCTGAACACGGCGTTGGCGGTCTGGTCGATGATGTTCTTCTGGTAGCGCAACTCCTTGTGGTTGCCGACGAGCGGAACCATGATTTCCACCTTGACCGGCGTACCCGCTGCCTTCACGTTCATCGCAGCCTCGATGATTGCGCGGCTCTGCATCTCGGTGATTTCAGGATAGGTGTTGCCCAGACGGCATCCGCGGTGTCCGAGCATCGGGTTCTGCTCGTGCAGAGCCTCGACCTTGGCAACGATTTTCTCGTAAGGGATGTTCATCTCGGCTGCCATTTCGCGCTGCTCCTTCTCGGTATGCGGCACGAACTCGTGCAACGGCGGGTCGAGCAGACGGACGATTACCGGATAGCCCTTCATCACCTTGAACAGACCCTCGAAGTCGCCTCTCTGCATCGGCAGCAACTTGGCGAGAGCCACGCGGCGTCCCGCCTCGTCGTCGGCGAGAATCATCTCGCGGATAGCCTTGATGCGGTCGCCCTCGAAGAACATGTGTTCCGTGCGGCAGAGACCGATACCCTCGGCACCGAATGCGAATGCCTGCTGCGCGTCGCGCGGCGTATCGGCATTGGCGCGTACTTTCAGCACCGAATATTTCGAAGCGAGTTCCATCAACTTGCCGAAGTCGCCGTCGAGGTTAGCCTCTTTGGTAGCGACCTCGCCGAGGTAAACCTCGCCGGTCGAACCGTTGAGCGAAATCCAGTCGCCCTCCTTGAT
>ERZ827168.1286-NODE-1286-length-35171-cov-5.194242_pt1 | contig 35171 bp, 48 predicted proteins | sample MGYA00519868_ERZ827168 | MGnify/ENA primary metagenome ERZ827168 (study PRJEB31778, sample SAMEA3449271) | human gut metagenome | biome: human gut; feature: human-associated habitat; material: faeces | place: United Kingdom | collected 2010/2012 ...
CCCGCCGCCCCCCCCCCCCCTCTCTTTTCCGCTGATTCGACTATTAAGCCAGACGACATAGTTGCAACCTGCCGAAACCAAAAAGGAAAGGCCCCATCCTGTCGTGAATAGGGCCTTTTTTTGATGGCATCATTGGCGACATTTACCCAGCGCGCCGTGCTTCACGAGGGCATGCATGCATCCTCATGCCCTGCTACCTATGCCTTGAGATCGGCAGGCAGCTCCGGCCACGGCGTGGCCTCTCCGCCGCCGTCCCAGGGGGCCCCCTCTTGCGCGGGCAAATCGCGCAACGCTTGACGGTAAGCCTGTACAGCCCCCTTGAGCGTATCATTCAGCGGGTAGTCCGGCATCAACAGGTAGTCCGTGGCGGACAGGCGCCGGTCACGCTCGGCTCGCAGGCGCTCGAAACGGGCTTCCTCGCTATTGTATTGGGCCAGCCGGGCAGCCTCGGCCTTGGCGGCAGCCTTTTCCAGTCGGGCTTTTTCGGCCTGCCAGAGTTCCACGAACGGCGCGACCTGGCCGTCATAGTCGGCGGCCTCCAACGGCTGGTTGGGGCCGTCCGTCCACTCGGTATGGCCAGTGTCCCCACGCCATTGCAGGGCATGCAGATTTGTCGGGGCGTCAAACGGGAAAACGAGGGCCGCGCCATCGACGATGATCAGATTATCGGCGGGGACAACAGTGACAGTGGGCATGGTAGCAACCTCCACAGGGGTTTACGGTGTGAGAATGGGAAGGCATTTGCCAGGGGTAGAGCGTCGGGGGTGTTGTCTCGTGGCCAGCTCCGCCTTGCAAAGCGCGATGTGCCTTGATTTGCTCTGCCCTGGCCACAATTTCATCGTCCGTTATAGCCCGCATTCCGTGCGGCGTCGGTTCAAACCACATAACAACCTCCTGCTATTGCGTTTTTCAATAATGCCATAGTTTGTCCGGCACTGTCGGGGCCACGACCCTCACCGCAGCCCAGATGCCCGAGCATGAACACAAGGATGCGGATCTATGGGGAAGTAGCGGATACAAAAAAACTATTCGGTACATGAACTGTGATATCGACACCGGGAAATCAAACCCAGATCGTTACACTGATACCGCCGGTGGGAGCCAGGCCCACACGCATAGCCTGTCCGGCTCGTCCGGCAGCGCCAATTCTCTGCCTCCGTATTACGCGTTGGCGTATATCATGCGGCTCTCCTAATGCGGTGGCTGGCGTAGCTTGTGGGGCCTTCGACCAGCCTGTCCGGCACTGTCGGGCAGACCACCTTGTCGGTGGAGCAGATGCCGGGCCACAATCATAGTTTTTCAGCAGGCCGTGCATCGATATTCGGAGGTGGAAGCCAGCAGGCCATACGAGATGGCGCTGGCACCACTACAACGACTGCGGCAGGTGGCAGCCAGCCCCACACCCACAGCCTGTCTGGATCGTCTGAGGAGACCAATAGCCTGCCCCCGTACTACGCACTGGCGTACATCATGCGGACAGCCTGATGCGGCGAAAGGCGTAGCTTTGGGGGCCGTAGCCGGGTATGTCCGGCACTGTGGGCAGCACGACGCTCACGGAAGCACAGCTGGCCAGCCACGCGCACAATATGGTGGAGCGGCCGGAGGGTGGGGGCAGGCATCACACGGGAGAAGGGGGGCAACCATATACAGCTGGCTGGACAAACTATACTGGCGGCTCCAAGTCCCACACACATACGCTTTCCGGTGCATCTGGCAGCGCCAGCAGCCTGCCCCCGTATTATGCGCTGGCGTACATCATGCGGACCTCCTAATGCGATGGCTGGCGTGCCCTGCGTGGCCATGGCCGGGTTTGTCCGGCACTGTCGGAGCCACCACGTTGTCGGAGGAACAAATGCCGAGCCATACGCATACCGGAAAATTTTCGGTTGTTGGGGGTAACGGCTCGCCGCTTAATATGGCGAATGCAGACTACCGTTTTAAAGCCGGAACGATTGATCCAACGGGGGGATCTGCCTCCCATACGCACACACTCTCTGGTGCATCTGGCAGTACCAATTCCCTGCCCCCGTACTATTCTCTGGCGTACATCATGCGATGCGCATAATCAGGGCCAGGGCGTAATAGGGCGGCAGGGTGCTGGCTTCTCCAGATGCACCAGAGAGCGCGTGGGTGTGGGGTTGGCTGCCGCCGGTAGCTTCTGATTGTTTACCCTCAACATAGCTTAGACATTTCGAAGCAATATTAGCAGCATTTCTATACGACATATCGCTATTTATAACGTGTGTATGGTTAGCAATTTGAGCTACGCTCAGCGTGGTCTCGCCCACAGTGCCGGACAGACTGTGCAAATGCGTCTCCGAGCCACCAGTGGAGCCGGCCGGGTGGGCATCCGACGCGCCGCGAATGAACAGGCCGCGCAGGTCAGGCACGGGCAGGCCATTGGTGGTGGTGCCGTCGCACAGGCAGAAACTGAGCAGGGGCTCCGAGCTGCCCAGCGGGATGGGAAAACGGTTGCCCGTACCGCCGAACGTGCCGGAGAACGGCAATATCCCGCCGATGGGCACCGCGCCCGCGTCGTTGCCGCTGTTGACGGCCTTCCAGAACGTCCCGTCATCGGAAACGGGGTTTTTGGCCCCCACGTCGGGAACGTTGGGACCTGACGAGGCCTGCGCGATATACTCCACACCGTCGCTGCCCAGGATATGGGCGCCCTTGAGGTAGTCCAGGGAACTGCTCCAAGTGTAGAGGCTGCCGGACTGGAGAAAATGCACATGCTGAGAAAGCAGTTTGAACACCGCGTTGAAATCCTCGCGCATGGGAGCCACGCCCCCGGCGGTCAACGGGATGGCCGTGATCTGCGGGAATGCGGACTGATACGAGAAGGCGCCGCTTCCGGACGGTGTGGTGCCGGGGATGACGCTCACGTCCGCAGCATAGCCCAGGACGTTGGAGAGGAACGGGGGATTAGAGGGCATAGGCATCGCGCGGGCCTCCTATGGCGAAATTGCCCTGGTTAAACGGTTGCAGGCCGGAGCCCTGGAAGCCGAACGTATCCGCCCGGCGTATCTCGTACACGTCGAAACCCACGCCCGCCGGTTTGGGCGGCACGTCCTCCCGCGCGATCAGCGCGCGCTCGAAGGGGCGCAGGTAGAAATCAAAATAGAAGCGGATCCGCATGGTGCCCACATGGAGCACGCAGACCGTGCCGCGCCCGCCGAACATCATGTCCATGATGCGATTGAGGCTGGCGAGGCTGCCGTCGGTGATGTTGATGGCCCCCTTGAAAAAGATCAGCTGCCGGTAGGCCTCATCCGTCAAGCGGTAATAGGATGTGGCGTCCTCGCTCCAGAACGTGCCCTGGTCGAACGGCTGCAACTCCGAACCGTCGAAACCGAATGCCGCGTCCGTGCCCTCCAGCTCGATATGGCGGCCTATGCCCACGATCTGGCCCCAGCAGTCCAGCCCCCAACCCACGGCCGTGCGCGGGTCGAAGACCGCGTCATAAAACGCCTGTATGTCCACCGCCGGATCTATGGCCCCGTTTTCCCCGGCCAGCAGGGCCAGCAGACGCGGGCTGTTGTCGTATTGGCTGATGATGGTCTGACGCCAGTTCTCCACTGTCCGCCTCCTACTCCCGCACGATCACGGTGATGTCGTCCGCCGTGAGGCTGGGATACTGGTCGTTGGTCAGCTGGACGGCATTCCCCAGGCTGCCGCCTTTTTTGCCTATCTGGACGCTCACGAGCTGCGAAGCCCCGGCACTGATGGCCGGACAATAAAAACGGCTGGCGTAGACCAGGGCGCCGATGGGGATCCGCGTCACCTGGGCATCATGGGCCGTGCCGTCCCCGGCGTTGGGATAGGGCTCCCCGTAAAAATCGGCCAGGATATTGCTTTTGACGCGGGCGGCCACGTCCGAGGGCGTAGTGGCGTTTTCCTGGAACGTGACCTCGATGGCGAACGGATACTCCTCCGGGCGCTGGAATCGCACCGTCTCCACCGCGCCGGTCACGGGGTCCGTGTACTCCACGCTCGTGTCGCCGTTGTAATCGCAGCCCCCGGACACACTGTTGTAGATGGCCTCGGCGATCTCCGCGTCGGCCCCCCCCAGCACGGCGATATAGATAGAATGCGGGGCCAGCGTGACGCCGTTGTCTTCCACGGGCGTGTCGGTGCGGTTCTGGCGCGCCAGCAGGTCGATGACGCCCGACAGGTTGCCCACACGGGCATAGACGCTGGAGAGCATGGACCGGGAGTTGAGGGCCACGGACTGGCGGCGGCGCGTCTCGAACGCCTGACGGCCTTCCGTGCTGCGGCCTGTGACGCCCGGATCGGGATTGTCCACAGTGTCCCATCCCGGCTGGGCCTGCACGATGCTGGTGACGGCGTGGGCCTCTATCACAACAGGGCCGGGCTCCTGGGCCGCGAACGGCAGCGTGATGGAGCCGCCGGCGGGGATGGTGCCGCCCGTCCGGCAGACCAGCACCGTGCCGTCCGCCGTCCTCACCCGTGCCGGGGCCACGCTGGTGTCCTGCCCTTCGATGACCGTCCCGGGCAGCCCTGTACACACCACCTGCACCGTGGTGGCCTGGGCCGCCTGGCGAGTGATGAAATAGATGGCCGCGATGGCGTCCTGGTACACGCCCTGCGACGTGGCCGGGTTGAACATGCTCGCCAGGAAAAGCATCTGGCTGTTCTTGTCCTGCACGATGGCGGCCAGGCTCGCCATGAGCTGCCCCTGCGGCGTGGCCGGGTCCGGGTTCAATTTGTTGTCGAACGCGGCCTGCCATATGTCCTGCTGCGCCTGGAGAACGTCGGCGCTGTTGGGCGCCACAGGCCCCAGATCCGTATATTCGATGCTAGACTGCGACATTGAGGTCTTCCCCTTCGTCCGTGGTCACGCGGATGCGCCCGTGCAGGGTGCGCGCGGCAAATTCCGTCAGCTCCACCGTGGCGGCGGCCACGCCAGGCACCTGCATGGCCCGGCGCACGGCGCGCTCCCGCACCAGTTCCGCAGGCGGCAGGCTGCCCAGCTCATTCACGAGGTAGGGCACGCCGTCCCCGGCGGCGTACCAGGGCTCGCCGTAAAATGTGCGCTCATAGCAGGCCACGTCCTGCGCGATGCGCTCCGGACCGCTCACGACGGCCAGGTTGCCGCCGGGCGTTAACGTGAGGTCCCAGACCCCGGAGAGTGCCAGGCTGTCCATGATCCGCCTCCTACTGCGGTTTGCCGGTGCTGCCGCTGCCGGTCTGCACACCGGTATGCGTGTGCCCTGTCTGGCTGATGCCGCCGGCCACCTGGTCGCCCGTGCTCTCGACGCTGCCGTTGATGCTCAAATCGGCATGCATGGTGGCTGTGGAGCCCGCCCCATCCCCGAAAACGAGCGACGGGGTATGGTGCACCTCGGTGGGCGACGTGCTCTCGATGCCCGCCGGGGCCGTGATGGTCAGTTTGCCGCTCTTGAGCTCCAGCTTACCGCCCTGGCCGTCGTCCAGGGTGATGCCCGTATCGTCCACCATGACGTAGCGCTTCGGCGCTGCGTTCAGGAAGCCCCCCAGGTAGAAGCCGTCGCCCTTGCTGTAGGTGCGGGCGCTGCCCGGGTTGGCCGGATTGCCGTCGCGGTTGGCCTTGACAGCCTCGGTGTCTCGCATGGCGTAGACGGCGAGCCCCATGTCGCCCGGCTTGGGGTCCACGATGACGGCATTCTCGCCGCCCTGGATGCGCAGGTACGGCAATTGAAAAAGCTCGCTCTGTTCCATGCCGTCGCCCGCGCCCGTCACCAGGTTGACCAGGGGCTGCACGCTGACCATGCCCACCGGCCCCACAGCGCCGGGCTGCACGCTGACCACGCGCACGGGCTCGGCCGTGTTGATCCGGCGCAGGGCCTGCTGGATCTGGAACTCCTGGGCGTTGTAGCCGCTGGCCCCGGTGGTGAAATCCTGTTGCCCCTTGATCTCGCTCACTTTTTGGCGTCCTTCTTGGCGTCGCCCTTTTGCTGGTTGGGATACGTCGCGTTGAAACTGGTCTCCCAGGCCGATGCCCCCGCGTAATTGGCCTGCAGCTTGTGGGCCACGCTGGTGACGCGCCACAGGCCGCTGGCCTTGGGCACCATGCTCTCGATGCGCACCGGGCCGCCCAGCAGCAGGCGCGGCTCATACAAACAGCGTCCCACCACGCCCTTGGCGTCAAATCCGGGGAAGCCGATCAGGCCCGTCCTGTCCTTGAGCACCGGCGTGCTGCCCTGGGCGTCATCCTGGCGCAGTTTGCCGCGCGGGGCGGCGATCATCTCCCCATCGTCCAGGATCAGGTCGATGCGGGCCTCGTCCGCCAGTTGTCGGGCCTGCTCCATGGGGCCACCCATCAGGGCGATGTTGCGCACCGTCACGGACACGCCGCGGTTGACGAAGGTGAATCCCATCTGCTTTGCGAGCCCCGACAGCAGCGTGGCCACGTCCTGCGCCCCGGCCGCCGTCAGCGTCCTGGCCGGGGTCACGCTCGCCACATAGCCGGTGATGGCCGTGATTTCGAAAACGCTGGAAGCGTCGGCGCTGAACCGGGGCACCGCGCTGGTGATGTCGCCCACAAAAGCCTGCGTCATGCCGTCGGCATCGCCGGCCATGAGCGTGAGGCGGTTTTTTTTGACCGCCAGCGGGTCGAAGGCCAGCGTGGTCAACACCTGCATGTCGTCCAGGGGCAGGTTGAAGATCTTCAGCACGCACTTGGGCTTTTCCTTGCCGCCCGGCTTGCTGATCTCGGCGTCCATGCCCAGGCGCACCACCTTGGTGTTGGCGGCTTCTCCCGTTCCGGGGTTGAACCCGCCCTCGGCCAGCGTGATGCGGGCCTCCAGCATTTTCTTGGTAAAACTGCTCACAGTGTCGTCCCTTCGCGGTAGGCGTCGGCCTCGGCCGGGCTCATGTAGAGCAGCTTCCAGCGGCTCCCGAGCCCGGACCAGTGCGGGGCCTCGTCGCCCTCCATGTCGATAAAAACGAGCTGCCCGGTCATGCCCAGCCACGCATAGAGCGGCATGGGCAGCCCGTCGAGGCACGGGCAGCCGTAAAAAACGGGCTTCTGGTCGATGCTCAGGTCACAAAACAGCGTCTCCACCCCATCCGACAGGTTACGGGTATAGAGGCGCAAGGAACAGTTCTGGCCCTCCAGCACCACCTGGAGCGTCTGGTTGCCCGTGGCGCGCAACGGTATTTCCTGCATGGTGCCCCCCTAGTTGAAGACCCCGGAGAGCAGGGAGTCGTGCTTTTTGCCCCACCTGCCTTGGGTGGCCGCGTCCGCCTGCTGGGCGGATTGCTTGCCCGCCTCGGTCGTTTTGCTGTCGGCGGCCTGCTTTGCTTTGGGGATCTTTTCGTTGCTGTATTCCTGGGCCACCTGCCGGATCTCTACGAGGGAGAGGGAGACCAGCAGGCGATCCGCACCGCTGTCCGCGCTGCGCTGGTAGTCGTAGGATTCCAGCGTGTAGTCCAACAGCGTTTTTTCCGGCGTGACGATGCTGACGAGATCGGTGGAGCTTTTGAGCTTTTCCAGGGCCTCCAGGGTGCGCCCCAGCGTCTCGCTGTCGCCGGTGACGCCCAGCACCACGCCCACGGTGCCCGGGCTGTCAACCTTGTTGTAGGCGAAAAATCCGTTGGGCTCCGTGGGATGCGACGTGACCTTGCCCTCGTCCTTGCGTGTCATGGCAAAGAACGTGTCAAACGGCACGGCCGCGGCCCCGTCCTTGTCGTAGATGGACCAGTTGCCCGCTATGCCCTGCCCCAGCACGCTGAAAATGCTCATCTATGCCCCCAGCGCTCCATCCGCCTGCGCGGTCTGGTTTTGCAGTTCCCCGGAGAAATCACGGGCGATGCCCGGGACGTCGGTGGCCTGTGTATTGATCGTGACCTGGGAAACGTTGGTCGTGACGCTGCGGTTGTGCGTCACATTGCCGCCCGCAGGTCTGGCCGCATCTCCGGCGCGATAGCTGGTAGCCGGGGGCGCGGCGGCAGCCGCCGGCGATGCCGCCTTCCTGGCCCTGTCGCGGGCTGCCACCCTCCTGGACGCGGCCGTCGCGACGGCCATGGGATCGTCGGGGTCTTCCACGTCCCCCTCGTACCCACCCTGCGCCAGGAGTTGGGAACCTCCGGCCCCCTGGAGCCCCTTGAGCCAGCCGGGCATCTCGCCCTTGCCGGTGATAAAATCCCAGAGGTCAGCCAGCGCATCGATCAGGTCGCGCACGGTTTGGCGCACGGCCTCGATGCTCTCATTCGTCATGCCGAAAAACCGCATGATCCGCTCCAGCGCGGAATCCCCGCCGGAAACGAACGCCCACAGGTCGTCGAACGCCGCCCCCAGCGCCAGGGCGATGGCGATGAACGGGGCAAACGGCCCCATGGCGGCCAGAGCGGCCTTTCCCATGCCCCACAGGGCGGGGGTGAGCCTCATGGCTATGGCCGCGGCCAGTGTCGTGATGAGCACCAGCAGGGAGTCCTCGTTTTCCCGAACCCAGGTGGAGACCTTCCCGGCCTTCTCCGCCAGCCAGTCGAATGCAGGCCCCAGCCCCCGCAGAATGGCCCCGGAGACGGCATTGTAGATGTAGGTGACGCCCTGCCAGGCCTCGCGCATCCTGCGGGCATTTTCGGCGTCCCGCCTGGTGTAGAGCGCCTGCTCCTTGCCTACCTTGATATATTCCTCAATGGCCTTGCGGCCCTTGAGGATCAGGGGCGTGGTCTTTTCGTCGAAGCCGATCTGCTGGAGCCACGAGGTCGCCTGCTGGCGGTCCATCTTGCCCACGGTATCGGCCAGGCGCATGAGGCCTTCCTCCATGGAGACCGTGGCGCCCTTGGCGTCCTTGAAGCTGGTCTTGGTCTTCTCGGCGAAGTCCTTGAGCGGCCCGGCGTCGTTGACGTTCAGATCCGTCATCCAGTCGCCCAGATCCATGAACCGGTCGCGCACGTCCTCAGCTTCCAGCCCGGCCTGTTTGGCGGCATAGGCCCAGCCCTGCCACTCCTCCATGCTCATGCCCAGCATGTCGCTGGTCTTCTCGATCTCGGTCACGGCCTGCACATAGCCCGAGACCGTGGCCTGTATGGCCGCCAGGCCGCCCAGGGCAACGGCCACCTTGCCGAGCGTGCCCAGCAGACCGTCGAACCCGCGCTCCCCGCGCTCGGCGGCCTGCTGCATGGACTTCCCGGCTTCCCGGGCCTTGCCACCCAGGTCGTCGGCCTTGTCCGCGGCTTTGTCCATGCCCCTGGCGGCCTTGTCCGTGGCCTCCTTCGAGGTCGTGCCCAGCTTGTCCAGTTCTCCCTGGGCATCCTGGACACGCTCCCGGAATCCCAGGCTATCGAGCACGAGTTTGACGACGAGTTCACGGACGGTCATGGAATTTCTCCCATTGGGCGCGGTTATGGGCATCCACGCGGGCTATCTCGTACAGGTCCAGGGCATCGCCCAGGCTGTAATGGCATTGCATGTCCCGGAGCGACGCCATCCCGCGTGCTATGGGCACGGCTATGCAGGCCGGGAGGGCTTCGTAGTCCCGGAGGTCAGGCGGTCGGCGGCTGTTGTCAGGCGGGAGTACAGCCCACCGTCCCTGCCGAAAAAATCGAAACAAACCTCCAGCACACCGGCACGCAGGCGCAGCAGCGTGCTCATGTCCTGGATATGGGCGTCCACGTTGGCGGGATTGAGCTGCACCCGTGCGGCGGGTGTGGACGGATCAGGGACGTGGTACACGCAGCCCAGAAGCTCGTCGTAGAGCGGCTCCACCAGCTCCCAGCTGATGCCGCCAAGGCCCGAGGCCACGGCCTGGGCCAGGGCAACGGCGTTGCTGCCCCTGGCCTGCTCGGCGATGTCGGAGGGCAGGTTGCCGTTGAACAGGGCCAGCATGGCCCGGGCGGCCCACTTTTCCAGTTTGCTGGCGGGCATCTCCCGGACGACGAAGGTTTTCCCCTGGTCGCGGCCGCTTTCGATGGTGATGAATTTTTCGTTGAGCATGACGGATCCCCCTAGATGACGGCAGGCGTCCATTTTTCGAACGTGATGGTGTAGGCCGTGGCCTGGAGCGTCTTGTTGGCTCCGGGCATGGGCGGAGCGCTGGTGATGGCCCCGCGCATGCCGATATATTTACGGCCGATGCCGGGCAGCGCGAACTCGGCACTGCACACCATGACCTCGCGTTTCGCATCCTGATAGGTCACCCAGTCGTCCATGACCTGACGGCTCGGACTGTCGGCCGCCAGTGTGACCGTCACGGCCTTGGACGTGGGCGTCCAGCCGAACGACAGATGCCCGTCCACCCCCATTTCCGCCACCACCGGAGTGATGGCCTCCCCGCTCACCATGGCGTCGGTGCTGTAGCCCTCGATCTTGACCGGGCTGTTGTAGAGGCCGGGCACGGTCAAGTAGAACGTGCTGTTGGCCGCCGTGATGGTCATGCTTCCCTGATTATCCATGTCATCCCTCCTACTGGATGGCCGTGGCGCTCATCACGATCCTCTGAATGCTGCCGCCATCCATGTAATAAAACGCGCAGTTGGGGGACTGCCGCTGCCCGCGGATGACAGCGCCGGGGTCCGTGATCTGCATGAACCAGCCGGAGCTCTCCAGCGTTTGGCTCACGTCCTTGCCGATCTCCTGCAACAGCTGCACCTTTTGCGTCTGGCTCAGGCTGATGCCCGTCCGGATGGCCCCGAAGTTGATGAACCGGTTGATGGTGTCCAGGCAGGCGGTGCGGACGCTGGCGTAGCCGTCCTCGTTGTAGGGCAGACTGCGCACGGCGGCGAACAGATCCAGGATGTTGAGCTGGAGCGCGTCCTTCAGCGCAATGGCGTTGCAGTAGGTGTCCAGCCAGTCGAATTTGCCGGACACCTGGCCGTTCTGGAAAAATTTGAACTGGGCCGAGGCCGTGGCGAAATCCGCGTAGCAGTTGTAGCCGTTGGCGATCAGGGCGTCGTAGTCCCCGTCATCGTCACAGGTGACGGCCACGCCCTCGAACTGGCGGAAGGCCAGGGTCGTGCGGCCCTCGCGCTGGTCGAAATTGAGGCAGGCGATGGCGCCCATGACGCCCGCGGCCACGTCCAGCGTGTTCCAGACGCAGCAGGCGCCGTCCAGTTCCAGCGTGTGGGTGATGGCGTAGCCGGCGCTGGCGGTGCTGCCCTGGACGCGGGCCGTGTTGTCGGTGTCCCACATGACATAGACGAAGCGGGTGTCATGCCCGGAGCACCAGGTCGCCAGCTCCAGCTTTTCGGCACGCTCCGGCTCCCAGATGGTGGAGAACGACACCCAGTCGCGAGCGGACTTGAGCACGCCTGTCAGGCAGTCCGTGAGGCTCTGGCCGTCCGTGCCCTCGCTCTGCACGGCCCCCAGCTGCTCGGTCAGGTTGAGCACCCGGGAAAGATCCGTGCCGCTGCCCGCGCTCTGGCCGTAGGCCACGGCGGACGCGCTGCCCGTCTCTCCGGACGTGATCTGAAATGCCTGCGTCTGGGAGTTGTAGGTCACGACGGGAGCCTTGGGCTGGTAGGCGGCCGTGCCCGCTATGCTGACGGCGCCGGTATCCTGCGTGAGGCCCAGAGCTTCCGCCAGATCGGCCACGCCGCCGGTGGGCTCGGGGTCCGAGGCATAGGAGACGGTGGAGCTCGCGCCCGTGGTGGCGGACGTGATGACCAGGGAATTGCCGGAGACCGAGACCGTGGCCTTGCCGCTCAGGGCCGTAGCAAGCACCCCGGCCACGTCCGTCAGGCTGGCGACGCTGGCAAAGTTGAGATCGGCCAAATTTTGCTCGGTGCCGTCCACACTGAGATCCAGCTTGCCCGCACTGACGGCTTTGAGGGGCTCCACGTTCGCCACGGGGCCGCCGGTCAATTTGCCTGCCGTGGCCTCGATCTCCGCCGTTTGAGAGAGGGCCGTCTGCAAACGCTGGGCGCAGTCGCTCGGGCTGGTGGCCGTATAGAAGTCCACGCCGTTGGCCGTGCGCTCGATGCCGTCGATGGTGATTTTCAGGGTGCCGTCGCGCACCAGCTTGAGCTCGGCCAGCGTGCCCTCATAGGCCGCACCGCGCAGCCACGCGGCGGCCGCCGTCGCCCGGTACGGGGCGAACAGCAGGAAGCCGGGGAGATACTGCGTGTTGGTGTAGCCCTGGAAATAGATCCGCGCGGCCCGGGCCTCGTCGGTCTCGGAGCCGAAATAGTCCGCCACGGCCTGGGCGCCGGCGAACTGGAGCACGCGCCCGGTGGGCGGCAGCTCGCTTTGTGTCAGAAACAGGCCGGAGAATGTGAGGCCGGACGTGCCCGCGTCGATGACGCGCGGGACGATCTGCACTAGTTTATCGGCATTGACGCTCATGTGCGCCTCCTACGCCTGCGGATGCAGGCCCAAGTTGACGTTGTCGAAAAAATCCAGTTCCACGGTCACACCCGCGAACTCCGGTCCCGGCTGGAGCTCCAGCTCCAGCATCCAGCGCGGCTCCGCCTGCTCGTTGCCCGCCATGCCGGTGAGCTCCTGCGGATCCGTGACCGTGAGGGGCGTCAGGCCGTAGGGTTTGAAAAAATCGCATCCCGTCATGTCCTGCGCCAGCGTCGCCACGGCCTGGGCCTGGGCCTGGGCATCCGGCCCGTAAAAATCCACCTGCACACGGCGGCTCATGGAGCGTGCCACCGTGACCCGGCCCCGGCCGTCCTCTCCGGGGTCGTAGCTCCGGGACGTGGTGGCGTGCCAGGTGGCGGAGAACGGCGTCACCACGATATGGGCGCCCGGCGGGCGGCTGACGGCGTTGGTCCAGCCCCGCACGACGGGCAGACCGGCCCCCACGCACCAGCGGCAGAAATCCCCCACGGCCTTGACCAGCGCGGCGTCCAGCGGCGTGACGACGGGCTGCGTGCCCGTATCTAGCCCGGCCATGCGGGCACCTCTCCAGGGCGTTCCGTGGCCCCGGTCTCCGGCGGGTCGGTGGCCCGGATCTGGATACAGCGGACCTTCGTCCAGCCCGCCGTGGCGTTCCATGCCTCCAGCACCTGGTCCACCTGCCACTCGAAGCCCTCGAAATAGAGCATGTCGCCGCCCTGGGCCGTGGCGCGCTCCAGGCCCGTCACGGGGCCGTAGAGGTAGCAGTCGCGCCAGATGCCGTTACGGCGGGCCTGGAGCAGCCATTGCAGGGTCTTGTCCGGCACGGGCTGCACCTGGGCCGGGACGGACACGGCAGGGTGCCACAGGGGGTGCTGCGTGTAGTCATCTCCCTGGGCCTGCCCGGCGCTCGCCAGCAGGATGACCGTCTGGTCGGGATTGACCGTGGTAATGGCGTTGCGAACGATGGCGTGCAGATTCATTACCTGCGGACCTCATAGTCGATGGAGCTCAACAGAGAGCCGGTATCAATAAGAGTGCCGGGAACCATGCTTTCCCCCTTGGCTCCGCCATCCACTTTTTTGCGTTTCTGCTCGATTGTGGCCTCGGAATTTTTTGGGGGCATATTGCTCTTGATGGTAGCCTGAATGTCTTCAGCTATGCGGGTCCCCACAAGCTGGAAGGCCCCGGCAGGGGAATATCCGGCCTCAACAGCCTTTCCCAAATTGTCGGCCCATTCCCCCGCTTTTTCGTCGAAGGTCTGGCGTAAAAAAGGACGTGATGGGATTCTGTTGGTGCCGAACTCGTTGTGCGCCGCATATTCCGCGACGGACTCCCCTGTTTCGCGGTTGGTTGCGCCTTCCAAGACCCCGGCAATGACGCTTTCTTCGCCGTGACAGTATTCCTCCAGTCCCAGCTCCTCCCACAGGTCAATGCCGTCCTCCATGATTACCCCCAAGGGTGATAGTAACGGGCCGGGAAATAACGTCCGCCGGACAGGTAACGCTGGATTGCTTGCCAGAAGGTCTGTCCGCAGGGCGTATTCTGGAAATATTGGCCGTTAAGATGCGACGGGATGGAAAATCCCACGGACACACTGCCCTGTGTTGCATTGCTCATGGGGCCGGATTGCCCGGCTGGCCACAGGGCCATAGTCGCCAAGTGGCAAACCAACAGATAGAGGAGCGTACGCCGGACAAAAACATCATTGTCCGGGTCGTAGGGGACAGGGCTGGCGTTGGTGTTATCCAGAATGAGGCAAGCCACATCAAATGCCTGCCGCAATTCAGCGTCCGAGATGATACCCTGCGTAAAGCGCGGATACATGGCCCGGAACTGCTGCGGATCGAACACCACAACAGCCACAGCTATTCCCCGGCGGCCTTGGCGGCTTCGGTGTGGGCTCCCCTGAACGGCTCCAGCCCGTGACGGGTGTCGGCATGATCCCGGGTCTGGGCCAGCACGTTGGAACGGGAAGATTGGGCGAAAATCCGCCCGGAAGCAAAAAGCTTCGTATCGCCGTATCGGCGCACGATTTCTTCCCAATCTTCTGCGGGGATGGTGGTCAGACCAAAAGCTCCGCCGGTGGGCAGCTCTCCCATTTCCTTGCCACGCAGGTGAACGGCGTTGCCAAAGATTTCCACCCTGCGCCCGTCACCCAGGATAAACTTGATTCCTTGGGCGCGGTTGAGGGCCACGGTCACCGTGTCCTTCCCGGTCGCGGCAGGAGCCATGTCCTCAGCAGCCGTGGACGTGGGCGCGTCGGCGACCTTGTCGATTTTGCGATTGTTTTTCTTGCTCTGTGCCATGGAGCCCCCATGTCTGGATATGTCAGACGGGCATGGATGCCGTCTGCAATTTTGGGGTTAGTATAGCACATCACGCGGTAACGGCAACCATATGAAAAGTTTGTCAAAACTTGTTAAAGTTCGGAAAGGATTGCGAAGGGAAGGAAAAGTTGCTTAAATGAGGGGAAATAGGGAGACAATGCTATGGATTTTTCTGAAAAAATCGCAGAGCTGACTAAAAAAGTACGGAATATCGGGGACACCCTGGGGACGGAAGAGGCCACGAAAAACGCACTGGTGATGCCGCTCATTGCAGCTCTGGGTTACGACGTATTCAATCCCGGCGAAGTGGTGCCGGAATTTTCAGCCCCTATCGGTGAGTACAAAGACGCTCGTGTTGATTACGCCATCCTCGCTGACGGGAAGCCGATTCTGTTGATTGAGTGCAAGGCTTTCGGCACCGCACTGGACACCAAGCAATGCAACCAGCTTCAGTTGTATTTCCACGGTACGGAAGCCCCTATTGCCATCCTGACGGACGGGAACCGCTACCGCTTCTACTCCGACCTCGAGGACACCAACCGCATGGACAGCAAGCCCTATATGGAATTTTGCCTGTCCGATATGGACGAAACGCTTATCCCCGAGCTGCGCAAGCTGGCCAAGGGCAAGTTTGACCGCGATGCCTGCCTGAGCGCGGCCAACGAGCTGAAATACAACCGCGAGTTCAAGCGCATCATGGCCGAACAGATGGACAATCCTCACGAGGATTTTGCCCGTTTCTTCATCAGCCAGACCTATGACGGGATGATCACCCAGAAAGTCCGCGAACGGTTTACGCCGATCCTCGTGGCCGCGCTGGATCAGTTCATCAATGACCGCATCAATGAGCGCCTCAAAAGTGCCATGACCCAGCGGCCGGAAGCCCCTGAAAGCCTGCCTGCGGATCTTCCCGAAGAGGCTCAAGAAAAACCGGTCGCCTCCAATATCGTGACCACGGAGGAAGAGCGGGAAGCCTTCTACCTGGTCAAATCGCTGCTTATGGGCGTAGTGGACGCCGAACGTATCAAGCTCCAGGACTGGCAGGCATACTGCAATATCGTCCTCGACGGCCGGTTCAAGCCCCTGCTGCGCCTGCACTTTAACAAACGGCCCTGGTTCGTCGGTCTGTTCGACGGGGAGAACAAGGACGCCAAGGTGCAAATCGACAAGCTGGACGACATCCTGCCCCTGGGCGACCGTATCCGCACCACGGCCGTGCAGTATGACGCCGCGAAAAAAGCCAAGGAAGGAGAATAGAGATGGCGTCATATCTTCGTTTGTTTTTTCTGCCTGCAATCCTCGCCGTGCTATTGGCGGCGTCAGTATCCCATGCCGGAAGGCTTGACGGGGCGGCTACGGCCATCTCCATCCCGGAGCGCTACACGTTACTGATCGCAGTCATCCCCAAGGGAGAGCAGCTTTCCCAAAACGAAGAGGCGGCTATCAAGACGGAAATGGAAGCTCAACGGGAAAAGCTGAATGTGGCCCAGCTAGAGGTGGCCTTTTATGTTGAAGGAACTCGATATGGCGATGGAGTCGTTGCTTACGCTACAGCCGCAAAAGACCTTAATCCTGAGTGGGCTTTCGTCTTTCCTGAAGATGATGCTCACGCCAAGGAGATAGAACGCAGACTTGGCTATGACTGCCTCCCTAAAGACTTATGGCAAGCCTTTGAAGACAACGAAGTCGTGGCCGAGGAAGATTTCAAGGGCAAACCCGTTAGATTTGTGGGAAAGTGCGAAGGCGTGGCTAAAGACTCATTCGGCAAGATTTACGTCAATATCCCAGTGGATAAGACAGGTTATTTCGGTATCCGCGTCTATCTGAAAAAGGATGATCCAATGCTGCGTCAGCTCAAGAAAGGCCAAATCGTGGCTCTGCGGGCGATCCCTCAGCGTTATGTGGCAAAATCCGTCCTGGCTGATGGAGAAATTATATTTATCAAATCCGACAAGTAAGAGGTATAGAAATGGCTACTGTGGTTATGTTGAAGCATCCTGAAACGGGGATCGTCACCAAAGGCTTCTATGGATTCAGCTGGACAACGTTCTTTTTCGGCTGCCTCCCCCTCCTCCCCGACAGATGACGCCGAAGGCCACCTGGCCGCCATCCGGGAGCATATCCGCCAGATCCACCGCCACGAGGAATCCCTGTTCCTGCTGGCCCGCAAGGCGCTGCCCGCTGTCCGCAAGCCCGGAGACATGTTCAGCCCGGCCCTCCGCACGGGCCTGACCGCCTTCCAGAGCATGGAAGACTGCGCCGGTGCGCTGGATTACTCCCTGCGTGCCTTGGAATCCTCAGCCCGTACCATGCTGGCTATGAGATAAGGCAGGACAATCGCCTGCCCCACCTGGGACAAAAAGCGCCCCGCCTTCACGATGGAGGACGGGGCGCTCATATAAGGGAGGGATGGAGCTTCTGCCTACACCACGCCGGTCATGCTGGCGAAGGCGAAGGGCATGTAGACGATGCCGCCGTAGGTGGTGCCCACGAACTTCTGGCGGAAACTGGACAGATCGGGGATGACGCGGCCGGAGCGCATTTTTTCGCCAAAGGCCAGCGTGGCGGACTTCTGGCCGCCCACCACCGGAGCGATCAGGAAAACGGTCTGGTCGCCGTCCAGGCTCGCCAGCTCGGGAACGATAACGATTTCCAGGCTGGTGAAGTAGCTATCCAGCATCTTTTTGACGTTGACGTTGAAGTCCGTCGCGGAGCCCAGATAAGCGTTCATCGCCGGACTCAGACAGAGCTTGAGCGGCGTGGTCTGGTCAATCAGGCCATTGGACTGCCCGGCCAGTTCCGCGAACAGAGCCAGGATATCGTCATAGATGGCCTTGGTGGTCTTGTCGGCCCATTTGGTGGAACCCCCCGTACCTGTGGCTCCTGCCGTGATGGCACTAGGCAGGTTGGGGTCGTTGAAGATGCCGTAAATGGGTTCACCGGCGACACCCAGCAGATAGAATTTGTTGGCATCGATTTCCAGACGGGTAGCGGCAGCCCGCTGTTTATCCGATGCCAGATTCAATTTTGCGGCAGAGGCCAGAGCCACTTCCAGATCGCCATAGGTAATGGTGGTCTGGAAACGATACTGTGCGCGGCTCATCCATTCGTTGTTCACCTCGGACGTGACGCCGTTGGCATAGTCGCTGTATTCCTCGGTGCCGCCCACCATTTCGGAGATGCGGAACTTGGCATAAGGGGTCGTCCAGTCCCCCTTTTTCTCCTCACGGAACAGGCGACGCGCGTTACGCGGGGCCGTCAGGATTTCAATGACGATGGGGTCGATATACGCCGCGAACTCGACGGGCACGGCCGTATTGGGCTGGGTCGCCAGCGCGGCGTCCTGGACGATACGAGCGCGATTCTCGGGCGTGTTCCAGTCGCGGGCCCCTTCGAAAACGAAGCCGTACTGTTTGGCCTGGGAAATGGTCAGAGACATTTTTCCACCTCCTCTGACTAAGAAATTTCAAGGTTGGTCTTGGCCCCTGCGGCATCAGTCGCACCGGTGCCACCGTTAGCCACAGGCAGCGGGCTGTTCTGGGTAGCAAGCGTTCCCAGCCCAAGGTTGGTGCGCGCGCCGTCAGCCGCCGTCGCACCGGTACCGCCATTGGCAACGGCCAGGGTGCCGGTCACATTGGACAGGTCAACGGTTCCGCCACCACCAGAACCGCCGCTGGACGCCGGGACGCTCCAGTTGCTGATGATGACCATATCGCCGGCCGCGCCGGCGGTTTTAAAGACCCAGCCGGGAGCAGCGATGCCGTTGGCACCAGCAGAGGCGAGGATCTTGCCATTGGTCTTGTCCACATAGACCTGGCCGCCCGCAGTGACCGTTTCAGAGGCTTCGACATAGTAGTCACCGCGCACGGCGATGGTGAGCCCCTGGCCTTCGGGAATGGTCATGGTTGCGCCGTCAAGGACGTTGTAGATGTAGGTGCTGATAACGCGCTCAACGAAGCCCAGGGGGGCAGCGGCTCCGGCAGTGGTAGCAGTGGCCACACCTGCGGTCGCAGCCGCCCAGCAGAACGTGCCCACCTGCACACCGGCTTCGTCGGCCACATAGTTGATGGGAGTGTAGATGCTCTGGTCAGGAGTCGCCTTCTGGCCGGGAACAGCCAGAGCGAGATCGATATCAACTTTCGTCTGAAGCGGCATAGTGTGCTCCTCCTAGGAAATGTCGATGTTCTTGAGGTTCTGGAAAGCCCCGTCGAATTTGACGGGAGCAGAGTCCTCAGCCAGCGGTTTGAAACCGGACACCTGCTGCCGCAGCAGGATATCCACCATACCGCGCCAGGCGCTCTTGTCGTACTTGCTGGGGTCAATCCCCTTGGTCTTGAGGGTGTGCCCATAGACGGCGGTGGCGCTGTCGAAGCTCATAGGCTCCAGACTGCCCACCAGGGGACGCACCGCATTCACCGCAGAAAACAGCTCCTGCATATGCTGGCGCGTCTCCTTCACGGCCTGCGCTTTGATGGCGGCGGCATCCATCCCCATCGGCTGCTTGCGGCTGCCCTTCGGCTTGGCGTCACCAGCAAACTGATCTTCGCCGTGGTGTTCTTCAAATTTCTGCATCCCTTCCGATTCATGCTCACGGTCAAGCTTGCCGGGCTCTTCTTTTTCTTTGCGCTCGCCGAATTTCACCCCCTCAGCGAAGGCCTTCTGGAACTCTTCGTTTTCGGCATCGATACCGCACTTGTCCATGGCGTCCTTGTAGGGATTGTCGGCAACGGGCGTCTTGTCGCCAGTCGCCTTGGAATACGCGAGGTCCGTCAGGGCATCATTGAGGCGTTTGAGCTGCTCGGGCTCAAGCTTTCCGGCCAGTTCGCCCACGATTTCGCGGACAGCCTTGGCCTTGTCCTCGTCTTCCATAATGTCCACGACCTCACCGGTGTTGGGATCGACCTTGTGCAGGTCGATAATCGCCTGCGCCAGATCCACTTCCTTCTGCTCGATTTCGGGGTCGCCGTCTTTGACGTGCTGCTTGTTCTCGGCCATAGGTGTCCCTCCTTCTGGCTGTTTGATGTTCTTGTCCGCGACAATCACGTCCGGGCCTGCCCGCCCTTCTTCCACCAGGGCGACGTGATTGCCGCGTATGTTCCGCATGACAAAATCGTAGCTGATCCCTTCGTGGACACCGGGCGTCCAGTCGGGATCATAACGATACGCGCAGGAGAGCTCCCGATATGCGCCGCTCTCCACCGCATCAATGGCTTTTTTGTCCCAGATGGTCAGCGGCGCATCCACATAAGGCGCATTCCAGACCACTTCCGTGCCGACACTCCCTACCCGGGTCAGCTTTTGGGGATCGTCCGCGCTATCCACATGGTGCTCGATATGCAGCGGCAGTCCTGCCCATGTCGTCAGGCTTTTTTGCAGTTCGTCCGGGTCACGGAAGCCGTAGTAGATTTTTTCCGGGTCAAGCCCCCGTTGCTGCCAACCGGGAATTTCGCGTCCATAATAGGGGTTGACTACGGCTTTTGTGATGTGACTTGCCCCCACATGCATGTAGCCGTTTTCATCCACACTGCGGACGCTCGGCTGGGCGTCGAAGGTCATGTTTTTTTCACGCATGTTTTCACTCTCCGAAAATGGGGATAATTGATCTGTAGGTGCAATTGCAGTTGACCAGCTCTCCCGGTAGTACCTTGCGCTTCACGGTGCTGTCGTACAGCCCCTCGTTCAGCTTGAACCGCTTGCCGTTCATCTGCATATGCGCTTTGCGGCTGCTCTTGGTTCCCGGCACATGCACCCAGATGCCTTCCGTGATGCCCAACTGTTTGTTCTCTGTGCGCTTGATAGCTTCACAAGCTTTGTTGTTTTGATCCCGGGCTATGGTTTTGGCGCGGTTTCTGGTTATTTCGTACCGTCGGGCCAGCTCCTCTTCCAAAAACGCCACATCCCGCCCCATGCTGACGGATCGTTGCACCAGCCCCGTCACCTCATCGAAATATTGCTGCGGGATGGATTTTATCAGGGAGACGTTTTCCGCTATCAACGCTTGGACTGTGTCGTTCATCACTCGCCCGGGATCCATTTTGACCGTCATCCCGGCAGCCTTGAACGCCGCACCGTAGGCACTGAGCGTGTGGCGCTGCGCACTGCCCACAAAGTCCCGCGCGATACGTTCCGCCGATTTTCGCCACCGCCGCTGCCAGTATGCTTGCAGCCGGCGCAATGCCCAAGCCAGCCAGTTGGATGGAGTTTCAGAAGGTGTTTCCGTCGTTCCGCCACCGGTTCCGGGCATGGCGTCTTGTGTGATTCTGGTCTCATTCTTCCGGTAGACGGCACGCAACCACCAGACAGTGGAGCGTTGCATCTCGTCGATCAGACGCTCAAGTTTTTTCCGGTATGCCGCTTCCACACCGGCATTGGCGTAAACCGGCCGCAGGAGCTTATCCATAGACGGCGCCTGCCTTGTCCATGTCATCCAGAGGCGCTCCCTCCTGGCGCACCAAAGCATCCGGCATGGGGGGGAGCTCATCGACGTCGATATGGCCGTACCCGCTATGCGGATCATCAGCCAGGGACTGACGCACCTCCTCTACGGAGAGCGTCCCCCTGTCCATGTAGACCGCAGCCGTATCCGCCTTCACCTTCTGGATCTCAGCCTGGAGTTTTTTGTCCTCCTCCCCGAGTTTGTTGAAGGTGAAAGAAATTGTTGGGTCAATGCGACCCGTCAAATGAAGTTGCAGGCAGTCCAACACCGTTTTGAGGGGGGCGAGCATCATTTTCTGCTGCCGTGTCGCGATATGGTCGTAGTAGTTCCTGATGTCGCTTTCCCCCGTAGCATTGAAACCGGATGGGGAAATACCCAGCAACTTGACCGCAGGAGTTCGGTTGACAGCCGCCAAAAACTCCAAGGCCTGACGCACAATGTCTGTCACCCCTGAAAGCGGGGTCTCCAGCTTCACAACATCCTCGGCTTCTTTGTCCACAACGAGCACTCCGTCATTGCTCATGTTCTGGATCATGTACTTGATACGGCAATCCAGGTTCGATGCCTCTTGGGGGCCCAGCTTGCCGAGGCTGTCAAACATGTTCGTTTTGAAGACGGTCATGGAAAATTTTTTCAACAGCCGGTTTTCAGCCGCACGGCACTCCTGGAAGTGCAGGACGTAATCCCAAAGGATCTGGGCTTGCGGGATGCCCAGGAAGTTGTAGGCAGGTTTGAGCAGGATAGGGACCTCATTGCCGACGACGCGCAGCAGGCGCGAGGCATGGACCCGCTGTCCCAGCACCCACCATTCCGTAGGTGCGTAGTAGTCCGGCTGGAGAGGATTCAGCGAGTTGTAATTCCCGGGGAAGCAGTTGACCGGATCAATGACGACAAAACGTAAATTCTTTTCCTGCCCCAGCTCGCCAGAGTTCGGGGAAATATCCAAGGGATCCCGCAAAGTGTCGCCAGTGGCCCCGGTATCGATAAAGAGGAACGCGCCCCCCTCGTAGCCCGCCAGCTCAACGGCCTCCGCGAAATGTTCCTTTACCCGCATCCTGGACATAAGCCCCGTCAATTCCGCCAGCAGGTTGTTATCAGCCCCCTGCGCAGCGTCTCCTTCACGTTGCAGCGTGATCCATTCACGAGTCATGTCATCGGCCACCGTGGAAATGCAGGCGCGCACAAGGCCATTCTGGGCAATATTCTGCAATGCCCCGTAGCCCATGAACTGGGGAAAGACCCCCATCCCCATTTGCAGTGTATGCTGCAACAGGGAGTAGACGCCGGTGTCGGCTAGTGCGCTATCCAGGGCAAGCCGGACATCCTCCTTGCATCCCAGCGTCCGGGGTGGTGCGTACCGCTGCCGCACGTCCTCGATCGTCAGAGAGGCGGAAGGCGTGGCCGCCGCAATGGCAGGGAAATGCGTCATTTCAGCCAGCAGCTCTGGAGAAACAACGGCCCCCCGGTTGGTGCCCCGAAGCCGCGATTTGTTTTTTTTGCTCACATCATCCTCCCGAACATGGCGCCGCGCCGCAGGATACTGGGATCCACAGTCAGGGTTTTGGCCGTCTGCATGTCACGCAGAGCCTGAGTTGTCGCATCCACCTGGTCATCATGGGCAGCGGCCGGGAACTGGGTCAGCTCGGCCATATACTCAGAGACCCAACCACACACAGATGGATGCGGGATGTGGACGTTACCGGCCTCAAAGTACGTTGTGACCGCATGAGCCCGCGCAACCTTGCTGCCGTCGGGCTCGACAGGGATGATTCCCGGCACTGTATTCCGCAGGCAATCGATGACCGCCGGGCCATTGGCCTTGTCTTCCACGAGCTTGCGCTGGGCCTGCGGCCATTTTCGGGCCAAAGCCTGGAATGCTGCCAATGTCGCTGTAAAACCCATACGTCCGCGCACCTGGTCGAGAAGATAAAAATTCGCTCCGGCTTTCCCCCACACCTGTCCCACGACGAAGTCGGAATCATCCCCGTCCTTGAAGGTCATGTCCCAACTGATGAGCATCCGCTCGAAGTCCTGCGGCAAATCTTTCGGCAGCCAGAAGCGCAACCACTCGGCTTTGAAGATGCCCCCACCATCGGGGGTGGGATGCTGCTGATAGAGCGCCTCCCAGTCCCGGGAACCGATGGCCGCCCGGATGGCGTGCAGCTGCTCCAGTGGATAGCGTGCCGGGTGCAGGGCTTCGCCCGCCTTGCGGTGCGTCTCGTCCTGCTCGGCGATGGCCGGGAAATTCACCACGCGCCATTGATCCCCCTCTCCCGTGCGCGCTGCCTCCAGGAGCCTCCCGGCCAGGTCATCCATATGCCAGCGCGTCTGGATGACGATGATGCCGCCCCCCGGCGCCAGCCGCGTGTAAAGCGTGGAGGTGTACCAGTCCCACACCCGGTTGCGGATGGTAGGAGAATCCGCCTCGGCCCGGTCTTTGATGGGGTCGTCGATAAGGATGACGTCCCCGCCCATGCCGGTGATGCCACCGCCCACACCAGCTGACCGGTAAACGCCACGACGCCCAAGGACCTCAAAAAAATCAGCCGTACGAATCCCGTCACCCGTGCCTTTGCCGCACAAACTCGTACTCGGAAAAATTTGTCGGTATACCTCATCATCGATGACACGCTGCACGTCGCGGTTCATCCGGCTTGCGAGATCGGCGCTGTAGCTGGTGGCGATGATCGACAGGTCCGGGTAGCGTCCCAGGACATAGGCCGGGAAACGGCGAGAAGCTATCTCGCTCTTGCCGTGGCGCGGAGGCATGGTCAGCAGCAGGCGTGGCGACTCCTTGCGGCGCACAGCATCCAGAAAAGCGTCCAGCTCGTCGCAGATTTCACGATGCACCCACCCCATCTGATAGCCGGGGGCAGTAGCGATAATGAAACCACGCAAACTTTCATGAACAAGACGCCCCATCCGTTCTGCCACCTGAGCGTCACTCTTTGTCTGACGCATCCAGTTCTCCCCGCAGGGCCGCGATTTGTTCCGGGCTAAGGGTTGAAAGATCAAAAGCGGCCTTCGGTGACATTGATTGGTCAGAAGATGTCAAATCAATTTTGCTGGTTTCCCGCCATCCCATCTGTGTTTTGGCCCAAAAAATCAGAGCCGTTGTATCGCCGTCCATTGCTTTTTTGAACAAGCGCTCACCAATTTGCGTATTTGCAACGGCCCGCCCCTTCTCCAGCTCCTTTTTGTAGAGCTTCAGCAGGGTGGGAACGCTGATGCCGATGAACGCAGCAATGTCTTTTAGCGGCACTCCATATTGCGACATCGCTTGTACAGAAATAGCGAGGTCATCTTTGGAGAGGATCGCCTTCCGGCCTCTCTTAGCTGTTTGCTCCATCTTCCATCTCCAGTTCAGCGAACCGTTCCAACGCGAGCTTTGCCATCACTTTGACGGCAAGTGCTGTATTGATGATCCCGTATTCTGTTTTTGCCTTGAAAACTGCCTCGTGGAATGCAGAAAAATCCTTTACGTCAGCCAACCATACTTCGTTTTTTTGGGCTGATTTTTCGAGGCTATCCTTTTCGCGCTCGAAGGCAGCATAATCTGCCTTGAGAAAAACGATTGTAAGCGTTTCCATTTCAGGCTGGGCAAAGGACAGCGGGACAAGTTCTACCTCTGCGACTTTGAAGCTTTCATCCGTGAGCCCAGAGTATTTTTTGAAATCGAGATCCAGCAGCTCGCCAAAGAGCTTGCCAAGGATATTGGGATCATCCTTGCCGTGGATGCTGTTATGTGAAAGCTGGATTGCGATTTTTTGCTGTTTTTCGAGGTGCGACTTGATAACGATGACATCAGCAGTTTCGATACCAGCCATGAGCGCTGCTTTTACTCGGTGGTTTCCCGAAAGAATTTCCCCGCTCACATCGCCGTCATAGATGACAGGGAGCGATGTGAGGACGCCATCACGCTTGATGTTGCTCACAAGCTGATCGAACTCCCCCTTGTCCATATAATGAGCATTTTCAGCGAGAGGCGTCAGGTGTTTCAACTCTCGCCTTTCAATCGCTATATCAAGATTTTTTGCCATATTTGTCCCACCAGAACCTATATATTTCTTGTGGCGTATTTTGTCTGACATCAGACTTGTAGTTCAGGCACCCTGCTTTTTCGTTTCGGTTGTGCAGCTTAAAAATTCCTCGGTACTTCATCGATACCGGCTTGCTAGTGAATACAGAAGTGAAGACGGTATCGAACCTGACAAGCCAGCGCTTATTCAGCATCTGCACGATACCACGAGACGTAGCTATCATTGCGATGAGTTTTGCCAAGCGTCGTTCACGGCTTAACGAGAAGTCCGACAGAAGATAAACCTCACGATTTCTGTCGCCATATCGAGATTGAAGGTAGATAATTCCCCCTGCTACCATCCCGTCAATGAGCACTAGGAAATTTGCCATCCCATTTTTGAAGTTGATTCCCTTTGCAAGATATATGCTGCGCAGAAAGTTGATGCATGGTGAAGATACTTCAGCTATCTGCACAGCAGAATTCTGATGAAGCTGCGCAGGATCTATCGGTTTGTACCTGAAAGGCTGCACTTTGAGGGAGTCTCGTCTAAGGCTGGCAGGAGCTTTTCCGTAGGCATAGACAGGGTGCCCGCTGCCCTCAAAAAGAAACGAGGGTTGTTTTATCTCAAGCAGGCGATCAGAGAAGATGAGATACGGGATATGAGCAGTCTCACATTGAGCCACAAGATCGCCTGTGTTCTTCGGATCCCAAATTTCATAGCTGGGAGCATCCCAGGCGATATTTTCGTTCAGCACCTTGTACTGCGATTCGTAACCGCCACGATATGTTGGCGCGAACGCGATAAAACCGCCTCCGGCTTCCACCGCCCGTACTATCTGTTGCCTGAAATCCCCAGGGAAAAAGTCCGCAAGAGCCAAACTGTCAACAAGCTTTTTTGCCTTGTCCAGATTGTGTTCAAACATCAGGGGAGCCTGCCTGATTATCTCCTGCTTTTTTTGCCTCCCGTATTCATTGTTCGCTGATATGCTTGCATATTCCAGCGCCACACCGGCGGCAGCTATCGCATGTAAAGCATCCGTCCCCTCATATGGGGACAAGAAAGCTAGTTCGCCGGAGTACTGTGCCCTGAATGGTCTCCCAAGAGCGGCATGCCCGATAGCACAGGACAAGAAAGAGACATCGTTGGAGAAGATACGGCAAGTTTTGATAGCGCCGCTGAGAACGCTTTCTATACGGAACGAGCCGGAGCATCCAACGAAGACGTTCCCCCACTCCTCCAGTTTCCCGAAGTGCAGCATCTGCCAACAAGCTTTTTTGCTCAGACTTCCTACGAACATTTTTTTGCGAGCTTCCTTAAAAAAATGTGTTATCCCGCGTGGTTATGTGGTATACCTTCTTTATCTTCAAAAAATGGAGGAAATAAATGAAAACTTCTTCTTTTTTCTCGTTCTCCGGTGAAGGTCGCATCTGTGTTGCCCGCTACGCTCCCAGGAGACTCAAGGCAGGGTACAGAATTTACAGGAAACTGGCCCCTGGCTCCTGGTTCAACAGCGTCTCTAAGGAAGAGTATGAGAGGCTGTATCAGGCGGAAGTCCTCGACAAGCTCAACCCCCAAGAAGTCTGGGACGAACTTCATAAGCTGGCGAACGGAGCAGAGCCTGTTTTGCTCTGCTACGAGAAGCCTCCGTTTGACGACCGGAACTTCTGCCACCGGAGGCTTATTGCAGCTTGGCTTGAACGAGAGCTTGGCGTAGAGGTGCCAGAGATCTAACCTGTCCTCATCTTCGACTTTTGCCCGGCTTCATTTTGGGGCCGGGCGTTTTTATAGGGTTAAAAATTACACCCTGTACCCGATCTTTGGCCTTCATCACCCCGGCCATCACCGGGCATTCAATCTCTTCGTTCCCGCAGGCCACCTTGCAGCCGTTCTTGCCCAGGTACGGGCATGACGTGGGGCAGCAGCTCACGCTATTCCCTGAAATCTGTTTCATCCCACCGGCCTTTGCCCATATTGCAATCGTTGCACAGCACTTGGAGATTGCTTTCTTCAAGCTCAAGCGCCGGATACAGGGCCCTCGGCTTGATATGATCGACGCATATTTTCACGCCATCGGCCGGGGTCCTGCCGCACAACATGCATTTCGCTCCGTACTTTTTCAGGACCATGTAACGCAGGGTTTTCCACTCCCACGAATCATAAAAGCCGTCCGCTTTGGCCTTGGGCCTGAAGCTCCGTTTGGAGATGAAATTTTCCGGCAGCTCAACTGTGACCGGGGCGCTCTTGAGCTTCTTCTTTGTGACCAACTTAACTGGCCTGAACGCTCCAGCGTCCTGTTTCCCCATGAGGATAGCGGCCAGTTGACGAATCGCCTTTCTGTCGTCCTGTTCCGTGATCCCGTAGTGCTTCCTTCCCCACTTCGCCATGTCGGCGCGTCTGGCCCTCATGCCTATCCGTCTAAAGAAGGCATTCAGCCATTCCCGCCAGCCTCTTCCAAGGCGAACCGTGCTTCCTGCCGCTTGTATTCCTCTTCCGCCCGGCTGCTCAGTTCGAGATCGTATTCCCACGGCGCTTTGGCTCTTCCCACCGGCACGCTCATGCCGGTCGGAGCGGCACGTACATGCCGGTGGATATTTACAGACTCTTTTACAGGAGTCTCCTGATCCCCGAGCGTCGGAAAAAGAACCAGCCCCTTTTGCGTTCTGACCTTCCGAAAGATCCCTGCGGCCACCATCTTTGCCACCGCGCCGCGCACACACCGTTCCTTCAAGCCGGATTCTTCGGCGATCAGGCTTTGCCTGACCCTGATCTGGTTCCGCTTCGTGTCCAGGTGCACGGCTATCATCGCTCCGGCCCATCGTTCCGCCGGCGTCATCCCCTCGATCTTCGCAATGGCGCGGATTATCGCGTAGCTGTTTGTCATTCATGCCAATCTCGCTTATGGCCTCGCATGTTTTGTGTGGGGCAAGGCGGTGCGAGATGCCGCCCTTTCGGCCCGTCGGCCTAGCCCCACGATTTCCCAGAGCGATCGGCGGCCGGGGGGCGTGCCGCCGCGTGGCTCTCTACAAAAAGAACTTTCCCAATGCCGCACCAACGGCACCGGCACCGGCCATCCAGCCAATTTGCCATGCCTGCCGACGCTCCAGAATAGCTATGCGCTTCCCGTGGTCGCGGAGCTGCGTCAGGATCGCATCGTCCATTCGCTGATTCAGCGCCTCAAGAAGCGCTTCGATGCGGGCCAGACGGGCCTCGTGGTTGAGGGCTGTCTCCATACGTTACCCCCCTCACTCCATGACCGACGCGGCCCATTCCGCGCCCGCCGTCGAAAAATCGCGCATCGTCGCCAGAGGGTTGCCGGGGATGAGCCCCGGAACTATGGCGTCCACCAGAACGAGCAGCCCAAAGAGAAACAGCAGGATGACAGCAACGTATTTCAGCATGTAGCGGGGAGCGATACGGCCACGGGAAAATGCCCGCGCCTCCTCCAGCTCCGCCTCGGCCCGCAGTTCATCGGCGCGTGTGGACGGCCAGAGCTTGTCCAGCAGCGGAGCCAGGAACGGCAGGAGTTTGGTCAAAAATGCCCACATTTACCGGCCCTCCCTGTCGAGGCCACGCAGACACATCTCACTCTCGTGTTTACGACGCTTGACCAAGCCGGGCAGTTCCTTGCCACCTGCGGTCTTGTAGATCTGGGCGATACGTTCACAGGCCCCGCGCCAGTCTCCGACGTTGGCCTTGCGGGCCACGGACGACTTGCAAAAGCCGTTAGTCCCAATGTTGTAGGCCATGCTGACGAACGCCGCCTTGACCAGATCGTCCTGATGCTCAAGTTCCGGGACGCATTCCATGACGGGCTTGGCATGGGTCAAGACCTGTCGGTTCAGCGAGCGCACGCACTGGTCAAAGGTGTAGGTCTGCCCGGGCGTCACGTCGTAGGTATCGCCCCAGCACTTCGTCCAGATGCCCACGGGATCCTGATAAGCCTGGGGCACATAGCCCTCGAACTCGGCCACCTGCTCGACAGTCAGAGTAGCGGCACGAACCCCCAGCAGGGCCACGAGAGCCGCACCGGCTACGATCTTGCCGGGCACTTTGCGGTAGGGGATTCTGGGCATGGATGGTCTCCTGAAAAATTTGAGACCATCGTAGCACACTCGGAAGGTTTTGTCTTAATTGGAAAAGTTCGTGAAGCGAAGGAAAGGGAAGGGAAGCGAGGGAAAGGGAAGAGAAAAAATATGGTCTATTTTGAAAAAAATAGTTGACATTTTTCAAAATGGTAGATATATTGTATTTAACGAAAGGGAGGAAAGACCATGAAGACCACCATCACCCGCCGAGTTATGATGCTTGCCCACGCCATCCGCCGCGCCGCTGCCGCCCGCTTTGACTGCAAGGCCTCCGAGATCATCTTCGGCGAATGTCTCCGCCAAGCTTGGGCCGAAATCAAGGCCGAATCTAACAAGCCCCAGATCATCACCAACGAAAAGGGCTTCGTGGTCTTCCAGCACCGCAGTTGGAACTACAACGGCGACAAGAACACCTGGGCTCGCGTCGATGGCGACAAGCTGACTGTCAACATCGGCAAGGGCTATATGTCCTCCGAATACATCGAGGAAATGGAAGCCTTCCTCGCCCCCTATAACCTCAAGATCACCACCGGTCGTGTGACCGTGGCCCTGTAGACCAAAAAAGGAGAAAGAAATGACCAACACAGCCCAAACCGCATTTAGCCTGCCGGGCGATGAAGCTACCGCCGAAAACATGATTCGCCTGCTGGGGAGCCCAGAGACCACCGAAGATGACGCCCAGCGTTTCGCCGCCCATCTTATCGCCTTTGGGTGGGAGCTGTTTGAGGATAGCGACGGCCAGTTGTGGTGCAGGCGCTATAACGACGAGGATGTCGAAATGGATGAGGATGACCGGCAGGCTGCAATCGCCGAATGCTTCCGCACCCACGAAATCAGCCTTGATGGCGGCACCAATTTTCTGACGGCCGACGAAGCTATGCCTAGGATCATCGAACGGGGCCTCTGGAATGCTCTCGCCGAAATGATGCACGACGCTACCCGCGAACGAGTCCACGCAGAACTCGCCCCCTGCAGTGAGCTTGCCTTCCTCCGCCGCTATCTTGAGCTGGCCCCCTTTGACCTAATCCTTCCTTAACAAAGCCAACAGGGGCCGGGAAACCCGGCCCCTGCCTCAAAAGCAAAAAGGACAAATGCCATGACAGACCTGCTGCACACCCCCATCACCACGCTGGCCCAGGCCGAAGCTTGGGCCGCCGTTGCCCCCGAACTGGCCAGCCTGCCTACATTCTCGCAGTACAAGGAAGGCCTTGAGACCTTCCTGCGCGAAAGCGCGGAATGGGAAGAGCTTGACCGTTTCCGGTCCTACTCTGTGAACCGCTTCGGTTACTACGAGAGCTGCGACAACGCCAACGGTGGCCTGGACGTTTCGTGGTCGTTCACGGCCTCACGCTCTGAGCCGGAGAACTACGCCGTCAGGCTGCACTATCACCATCTGCCCGAGGAGGGCATCATGCGAGCCATACAGCGTGCCGAGGCCGAGTATATCCGCCTTTGCGAAGAAGACCGGGCCTTGGCAGAAGAAAATGAATATTAGGGCATGAAGAACAGTCCGTTGAGGCAACGCACCTGCCGCACATGTGGCCGCTCATTCCAGGGCGGCCCACGCGCATGGTATTGCCCCCAGTGCCGCTTGGAGAGGCGGAAAAAGCAGTCGGCAGCGTATAAGGCCCGCAAAAGGGCGGGGGATGTGAGAGAGCTTGGCAGCACGGATAGCTGTGCCATCTGCGGCGCGCTATACACTGTCACCGGGCCGAACCAACGCTACTGCCCGGCGTGTGCCCCGGATGCCGTCAAAGCCGTCGATAGCGCACAAGGAAGGGCCTACTACGTCGAGCATAAGGATGCGATAAATCCCTTGCGCAATGCAAAGCGACGCAAGGGAGAGCGCATCTGCCCCATTTGCGGGGCAGCGTACCAGGCCCACGGGAAAAACAGTTATTGCTCTGAGGCGTGCAGACGCGAGGGGAGGCGCTTGTCTCTTGTCAAATCTGAGGCCAGGAGGAAGGAGCGGAGGATGCAGGATAAAGCTAAAAAAGATCCCCGGGGCGGGGCGCGCCCCGGAGCTGGACGAAAAAAGGGTGGAGAGAATAGCACCCGAGAGGACGCCATCAACCGCAGCGTCACTTTGGCCGCAGCCGAATGGAAGGAGTTGGGCCAAGAAGCCAAACGTTATGGGATCAGTGCGAACAAACTTGCGGCCCGCATTATCCGGGCATACCTTGCCGCTCAACCTTCTCCCGACACCGAGTGAACAGCCGGGCCGTGTGGGCGTCCAATTCTTCCGGGACAGCCCACACCAGCCTGGATTCCGGCATATGGTAGACCGGATAGCACTGGCGCCGGATACGGTACGCGGATTGTCCCAAATAGTCGCAAATGGCCTTCCAGCCCTGGATACGATTTTCGGACATAGCTCCCCCCCCCCTACTTCGCCAACAGGATGCGTTGCGGCTTTTTGGCAGTATCCACAGTGTCTCCGTCCGGCATGACGTGATACCGCAGCCAGACAGTGCGCTGGCCCTTGTTGGTGACGAGTATCCCGGCGTGATGCACGGCCAGCTCTTCCCGGGAAAGCCCCTTGAATAACGGGAAGGCCCTGGCCAGCCCTTCCTTGGTTTTCTCCAGGGTCTTCAAAAGACCGCCCTCCATTTTGACCCGCACTTCCACCAGCATCTCTACTCACCTCCTTGCCCGTAGGCATCCAGCAACGCCACCTGATCCGGCGCCGGAGCGATGCACACACGGCACGCCCCGCCCTTCACGATCCCGCCTTCCTCCAGGTGGATGATCTTCACATGACGGTCGTCTTCCCACACCCTGGCTTCGGTCAGGCTGTCCAGGACGGCCTTGAGCCGGTTGTCCAGGTCATAGCGGCGCCTGTCGGGCGGGAAGAGCGTCACCGCGATGGCGATACGCCCGGACAGGGGCGCGGACGGTCCCCGCCGCTGCTGCAGGACAGCCCCCACAGCGGTCTGCTTGAACTCCCTGCCCTCTTTCGAGAGCAGCGTCCTGGGCTTGCCGCCGATGAGTACGCGGCGCCAGTAGTGATTCACCGAGGGCGGCCACGGCAATGTGTACGTCAGGCTTTTCATATCGCTCACCTCCACAGTTTTCCCGCTCCCCAGCACACGGCCAGCACAGTTGCCAGCCAGCAGGCCCATATCAGCAGCCAAAATCCTTTTCCGGGCATATCTTCCCTCCTACCTACAGCCCACTTTCCTGCCGTTCGAACTTCGCCGCCCATGCACTGGCGTTCTGGTCTTCCATGAAGTCCGCAAAGGGCTTGTCGAAGACGAGGTGCGCCACACCGGTGCCGGAGCTGCGGCCCTTGGCCACGATGGCCTTGACCGGGGCCCTGGGCATCTTCTGGTTCGCCTGCGTGGTATGCAGGAACATCACGATGTCGGCATCCTGTTCGATGGCGCCGGACTCACGCAGGTCTGAGAGCCGCGGCTCCCTGTCGCCCTCTTCCACGCGCCGGTTGAGCTGGGAGAGCAGCAGCACGGGGCAGTCACAGTCCAGGGCGAGCTGCTTCATGCTGCGGGACATCTCCGCCACTTCACGCTCGCGGCTGGCGTTTTTCTGGTCAGGGCAAAGGAGCTGGAGATAGTCCACGATGACCAGCCCGCAGCCCTTCAGGCTCTTTGCCAGCCTGCGCACCTCACACGGGCACATGGGCGCCACGCTTTTTTCCACGATCCGCAGCGGCAGGCCGGAAAGCTCCGCCTTGCAGCGCAGCAGCTTTTCACGCACGCCCTGGGCATTGCCGATGCCCTGACGGAAGATGCGGGAATCCACCCGGGCCTCACGGGCCATGATGCGGGACAGCAGCGTGTACTCTTTGACCTCGCGGGAAATGAACAGCACCGGCACACCGGCTCGGGCCGTCTCCACGGCCATGCAGCCGGCCAGGGCCGTTTTCCCCAGACCGGGGCGTGCAGCCAGCACGGCCAGCTCACCGGGCACCAGGCCACCCTTGAGGACGCGGTTCAGCGCGGGCCACGGGGTCGGCAGGGGGGCCGCGGCCTCTCCCCTGTCCAGGACGGCCATCATGCGATCCAGGGCCCCGGAAAGCGTAGTCTCCTCAAGGCGTCCGCCTTCCATCCCGGCTGCCAGCGCCGACAGACCGGCGGCGATCTCCGCCGGGTCGTTGCCGTATCTCTGGCAATCGGCCACCATCGCCATCAGCCTGCCCTCAGCGATCCGCTTCATCCCCTCCCGGCAAACGTTGCCCGCCAGCACGGCCACGGCCTCGTCGTTGTTGCCGAATATCGAGTTGCTGTGCGCCTCCAGATCAGCGGGGATCACCGGCACATATCCCGGCAGCTTGGCCTGCACCGCCAGCGTCAGGTGCTCGTACAGACCCGGCAGGGATACTTTCTTCCCGGCCGCGGCCATGTCGCACATGCCGCGGTAGATGGCCGCCCAGACAGAGCCTTCAGCCAGCATGTCCGGCGGACAGAGGGCCGCCAGATCAGCGGCGTCCATGGTGCCCCAGATCACGGCGGCCGTGGCGGCGGCCACGAAGTCCTGTTCCGTCTGGGCCCGAAGCTCGAAGGTGCGTTCCCCGGCCATTACGCTGCCTCCTGGTCGTGATACTTGCCGTCAACGATGCCGTCGAAGTTCTTCGCCTTGACCATCCATGCCAGGCAGTTGCGGAACGTCCTGCCGTCACGCCCAGAGCGCCTGCCCATCAGGAACTCGGAACGCCTGACGTAGCCGAAGAATCGCCTGAAGTAGTCCACCCCGCTTTCCTCGTCGGAGAATTTCCCTTCCCGCAGCTTTTCCCTCCAGCGGGCCCGCAGGTCTGTTGCCTGCTGTGCACGCCACACCCTGACCCTGGGGAGCTCCGGCAGGATGGCCTCGTAGACCTCGATGATGCGCTTGTGAGGGCACGGGATCTCTCCTGGCCTGGTGTGCGGGTCTGGCCGGTCGAGATCCATGCGGGGATTCTTCTCCTCGGGCTCACTGGCGGGGGCGTCAGGAAGCGGGGCGCTTTCTGACAAGCACTCGAACGAAGTGAGAGTGCTATTATCTTCCTCTTCCCTTTCCTCTTCCTCTTCAGCGGGGGGTATGCATACGGTATGGATAGGGTCAGGATAGGGTATGGATACGGTATCAGTGTTGTCTTGATACCCTGTGGATATGGTATCAGTATGGTATCCGCTTTGAGATGAATCTCCGAATATACTGGGATACCCTGAACATAGGGCATGGCGCAGTTTCGCGGAAGAAACGCCGGCAAGCATACCCTTCAGGGCCTGTGCGATCTTGGGAGAGGTCGTCGTCTGGTGACGGATGAACCTTGTCAGAAGGATGAAGGTCGCATCCGTCACGATCTTGCCCGCCTCCTCCAGCTTCTGGAGACCAGCGTTGACCGTCGCCACATCCAGCCCCGTCTCAAAGGCGATCTTGCGGCGAGAGACTTCCAGGACGCCAAGGTTATTGGTGTGCGGGCAGGTGAACAAGTACAGGTAAAGGAGCTTTTCCCCAGCCTCCAACTCTTCCACGAACGGATCGTTCCAGAAGGCCATCCGTATGGTGCGATATTCAGCCATTTAGTCCCATCTCCTTCATCCTGCTTTCCGCCCGGCGCACACGCTCCCGTGCGTCCCTGACAGCCATGATGGCCTTGTGTGCATCGTCTACCGCAGCCCTGTAGGCTCGCTTCGACAGCCTCAATTCCGCCTTTTCCAGCCCAAAATCCTTGCGTCCCACTGCATTTTCCTGCATAGTCAATCCATCCCTTGTTGGGTGACGTCTTTTGCCTTGGCCCCTCTGTCCTTCCAGAGGGGCCTTTCTATTTCCTGCGCCCGGCGTTTCTTCCTGCCTTCGGCCCACCGCCCCGCATCTCGTCCATGATCTCCCGCTCGTGCTCCCGTATCCATGCGGCCACGTCCCGGCGGCAGGCCGGGTCACGGATGACGAGCTGCCCCTCCCATCCCGGACTGCTGTCGTAGTCGATGCGCAGCGTGATGGACGGCCAGAAGGTGCGGACGATCTGGAGCGGGGTCACACGTCACCAGCACCGCCGCTTTCTGGGTGTGCGGT
>ERZ827168.1296-NODE-1296-length-34948-cov-4.327315_pt1 | contig 34948 bp, 33 predicted proteins | sample MGYA00519868_ERZ827168 | MGnify/ENA primary metagenome ERZ827168 (study PRJEB31778, sample SAMEA3449271) | human gut metagenome | biome: human gut; feature: human-associated habitat; material: faeces | place: United Kingdom | collected 2010/2012 ...
GCCATAAGTCCAAGCTGTTTTCTGTATACCCAGAAACGCCTTATCTCAACAAACGGTATCAGATTATATCTGTACTGTCTTTCTTTCATTGCTGCTCTTCCGTATTCTTCTGAAAAGAACAGAAAATAAATCAGTGCCAGAACATACAGGATAAACAAAATGGTTCCCAGTGTCCGTATGATATGCTTCGTTTCTTTTTTCAATGTTTTCTCCTGTTTCTGAAGCCTTTTATATCAATATTTCTGATTTCTTTTTCAGCAGTCTTGCACCGTTTACGATCATCATGATCCCTGTTACGATTCCCGTTGCCAGTACAATGATCCCGACTGTCAGACTGCAGGCTCCTGTGGAAGACATGGTTTTATAAATTTTTTCGTTCATAATCGTCCTCATCAGTATCATGATCTGCTTTCGCAGATCATGATATCTTATTTATAAATCGCTGTTACCTGTATTTGCTTATTTTGCACCGTACTGCTCATAATATGCGTCGATTGCGGCTTTCAATGTATCGTCAATGATTACTTTTCCTTTATATTCTTTATTATAAAGATGTTCAATGACCTCTTTCATTGTAACAATCGCATTTGTTTCAAACCCATAAAGGTCATGGACTTCGTCAAGGGCACACTTCACGCCGCCTTTTCCGACTTCCATGCGGTCCAGAGAAACCATAAGACCGACGATTTCCACATCAGCCGCACCTTTTACCTTTGGAACAGTTTCTTCCATGGACTTACCGGATGTTGTAACATCTTCGATCATGATGACTCTGTCGCCGTCTTTTAATTTACTGCCAAGGAAACTTCCCTTATCCGCTCCATGATCTTTTTCCTCTTTCCGGTCTGAACAGTAACGGACTTCTTTTCCGTAAAGTTCACTGTATGCGATCGCAGTAACGATTCCCAGCGGAATACCCTTATATGCCGGTCCGAATAATACATCAAAATCATCCCCGTATGTATCATGGATCGCCTTTGCATAATATTCACCCAGTCTCTTTAACTGAGAACCTGTCACATATGCTCCTGCATTCATGAAGAATGGAGATTTTCTTCCGCTTTTCAGTGTGAAATCTCCGAATTTCAAAACATCACTCTCTACCATAAATTCGATAAATTCTTTCTTGTATGCTTCCATCGTTCCTGTCCTCCTATTTTACAATTCCAACCATATCTTTTACAGTCTCAAAGCCATTCTTTTTCATATATGCCTCGATTCCGTTGATCACCTTCAAAGTCACTGCCGGATCATGGAAGTTTGCCGTTCCGACCGACACCGCACTTGCTCCTGCAAGCAGAAATTCTATCGCATCCTCCGCACAGGAAATGCCACCCATTCCGATGATCGGAATATTGACCGCCTGTGCCACCTGATAAACCATACGGACTGCGATCGGCTTTACGATCGGACCTGAAACTCCCCCGGTTTTATTTGCTACGGCAAATGTCTTCCGGTTGATATCGATCTTCATACCGGTCAGTGTATTGATCAGGGAAACTGCATCCGCTCCTCCTGCCTCTGCAGCCTTTGCGATCTCAGTAATATCCGTTACATTCGGCGTCAGCTTCATGATGATCGGCTGCTTCGCAATCTTTTTGATCTGTCCGGTCAGTTCTTCTACATGCTTTGCATCCTGCCCAAAAGCGAGAAAACCTGCATTCACATTTGGGCAGGAAATGTTGATCTCCATCATATCGATCGGCTCATCCGCCAGTCGTTCTACCACTTCCAGGTACTCTTCCGGTGCATGACCACAGACATTCACAATGATCTTTGTATCAAACTTCTTCAGATACGGGATATCCCTTTTGCAGAACAGATCAATCCCCGGATTCTGCAATCCGATGGCATTCATCATTCCACCGTAAACTTCTGCCACACGCGGTGTCGGATTTCCCGGCCATGGCACATTTGCCACACCTTTGGTCGTTACAGCTCCCAGGCGGTTCAGATCAACAAATTCAGAAAACTCTTCTCCTGAGCCAAATGTTCCTGATGCAACTGTCACCGGATTCTTCCACTCTACTCCGGCTATCTTTACACTCATATCCATCAGATCTCCACCTCCGTCGCCAGGAATACCGGACCGTCTTTACAGATCCGCTTATTATTCACATTACTGTGGGCATCCTTTTCTTTTGACCTGCATACACACGCAAGACAGGCACCGATTCCACACGCCATTCTTTCTTCCAGGGAAATGTAACATTCGATTCCCTGCTCTTCTGCATACTGCTTAATGGCACGCAGCATCGGCGTTGGTCCGCACGCATAAATCATGTCTGCTTTCAGTCCATTCTCGCGGATCGCATCCATAACATTTCCCTTTGTTCCGACACTTCCGTCTTCCGTGGAAATATACAGTTCTCCGTTTGCCTCAAACTCCTCTTTCAAAAAAGTCTGTGCATCCCGGTATCCTGCAAGGATCTGCTTCTTTTCACACTTCATCTGCTTCGCCAGCTCCAGAATCGGTGGTACACCGATTCCTCCTCCCATCAGGAAGACTTTCTTTCCTTCTGCTTTTTCGTACGGGAATCCATTCCCAAGCGGTCCGATCACCGGGATCGTATCCCCTGATTTCAGCTTTGAAAACTGCTCCGTTCCTGTATTTTCTCCTGTCACACGATAAACCACCCGAAGCATTCCCCGCGTACGGTCGATCTCACAAATGCTGATCGGGCGTGGCAGTAACTTGCTTCCATCTGTCGTATACATGGAAATGAACTGCCCCGGCTTTGCCGTGTCTGCTGCCTGCGTCTGAATCCACATGCTGTAGATTCCGTCTGCCAGCTGCTCCTGAGATGCTACCACCGCATTCTCTTTCTGCTTTGCCATACTGTACTCCTTTTACCTGAACTTCACTTATTTTGCTGCAAGTGCCCCGCTGATATCTGCAATCATCGCTTCTACTGCTGCTCTGGATGCATCGCCAAAATTCTCTGCTCCGAATTTTGCATAAGCTTCCTGCTTATAAGCTGCGATAATTCCACGGGAAGAATTTACGATCGCACCCAGTCCGTCTTCATTAAAGAAATGAACCAGGTCTTTTCCTTTTCCGCCCTGTGCTCCATATCCCGGTACTAAAATATAAGACTTCGGCATGATCTTTCTGAGTACTTTTCCCATCTCAGGATAGGTTGCTCCTACAACAGCTCCGATATAGCTGTACTCATCACCCATACACTCAGCTCCCCACTCGGCAACTTTCTCTCCAACCAGCTCATATAGCGGTCTTCCGTCGATCAGTCTGTCCTGAAATTCTCCGCTGGACGGATTGGAAGTTTTAACAAGAATGAAAAGTCCTTTCTTTTCTTCCTTACATACATCAATAAACGGATTCACACCATCGGACCCCAGATATGGATTGACTGTTGCGAAATCTTCTCCAAACGGAACATACTCTTTACTTCCTACTTTTATCTTTCCAAGATGTCCGGTCGCATATGCTGCGGAAGTTGACCCGATATCTCCTCTTTTTACATCTCCGATAATAACCAGATCTTTTGACTTGCAGTAATCCACAGTCTTCTTAAATGCCTCCAGTCCCGGAATACCAAACTGCTCATACATCGCGATCTGAGGTTTAACAGCAGGAATCAGATCATAAGTCTTGTCTACAATTTCCTTATTAAACTGCCAGACAGCTTCAGCCGCCCCTTCCAGAGTCTCTCCGTATTCTGCATATGCCTTATCTAAAATATGCTGTGGGATATAACTCAGCATCGGGTCAAGTCCGACTACGATCGGTGCTCCGGTTTTCTTGATCTTTTCTACCAGTTTGTTAATCATTGTTCATTCCTCCATCTTTCCTTCAGCCAGACGATCCGCCTTTTGAGTATCGTCATTTACATTCAACCTATATAATACCATACTCCCCTGCATTTTCACAACCGACATCTTAGAATTTCTTTTTTCAGATCACAGGATTTCTTTGCTGAATTTTCTTAAAGCTTTTTTAAGGGCAAAAAAGTACTCTGAATTGCTTCAAAGTACTTTTTATCTTTCTCATTCAATTTTACATAAGAACTTCTGCCAGTCCTCCCGGCACTAACAGCCTGAACGGATAAAATGGAAGATTCCTGATCACTCCGAAAATCAGAAGAAAAACTAAAATCCCTATAAGTATTTTAGGATTGATCTTTTTATCCACATGATTCTTTCCTGTCAATGCCCAGTCTGCTGCAACCGTCACAAAATAAATTCCGAGAAACGGCAGCAGAAAAACCATGACCGGATTGTAGCAGAAAGCAGTCAGAAAATTTCCATGCAGGATATTGTAGCTCGCTCTCCCTGCTCCACATCCCGGACAGTACAATCCCGTGATCACGTGAAAAAGGCATGGCAGCGGATATTTTAACGGATTGTGGAAATACAGATAGCCTGCTCCAATCCCTGCCATACACCCGATCACTGCCAGAAATAAAATCCGGTTTTTCCGGCTTTGTGCAAACCAGTTTCTTAATTTTATCACCCTTTGCATTTCGGCCTCTTAATAATAATTATCAATTCCTACTATTATTCCAAACATAAAGTATAAAATTCCTACAACCAGTCCGACTACAAAAGATACAATCGTCCATATTTTTGCCATCTTTGCATTCTGAGCTGCTTCTTCATAATTACCGGCATTCATTGCACTGTTGATCTTCACTGAAAATACAATACCTACGATACCGAACGGAAGACAGCAGCATACTGTGGAAATAATGGAAAGTACCAGATATGGTACATAATTAATTTCCGGTTTCTGCCCGTTATTCTGATAACCGGTCACGTTCTGATAACCACTGTTGTTCTGATAACCTGCTGCATCCTGATAGCCGCTGTTGTTCTGATAACCTGCTGCATCCTGATAGCCGCCGTTGTTCTGATAACCTGATACATCCTGGTAACCCGCTGCATTTTCAGTTGTCTTTGCTGCCCCCGTTGCCTGTACCGGATCATTCTTCACTGCATTTTCCTGTTCTGCATTGGGCTGTACTTCATTCTGCTTCGCACCGCAATGTGGACAGAACTTACTTCCATCAGAAATTTCCTGATAACAATTCTTACAATTCATATTTGCACCTCTCTCATTTTTCTTTTATCATATCACTAAATCGACAAAATATATAGTTTTTTCTATTATTTTTTCATCTGTCCATATCATTGCGTACAGAGAACCTTTTCTCCCCGTCTGAAAGAACAACAGCTACTAGCCAGTATCCCCAGCATACCAAGACTGATTCCTGCCAGCCATCCTGCCGGATATTGAAATCTGAAATATGTAGCCTGCTTTTCCATATAAATTCTGACAAGCCACAGGATGCCTGTTCCGACAGTCAGTACAAGCACTTCCATCAAGAGAAAATACCAGTTTCCTTCCCAGAAAAACATCTTCCTTTTTTGCTTTTTTGTCATTCCGATGCTCTCCATCACAGCCAGTTCCTGCTTTCTTGAATATCTTCCCATAATCATTACATTGAAATAATTGGTCAATCCTGCAAATAGCAGCATCATTCCGATACTCCCGAGGATCATCTGATTTCCATGAATCCGGTCGGACATTCTTTTCAGCAGATCCGATCTGCAAAGAAGCAGAATCCCATTTTCTCCCTGATCTGTCCTTCTTTGATTTTCTTCTGTGAGAATGGCTCTGATCGCTGATTTTACTTTCTGCTCCTGCCCCACCTTCACATTCACTTCCATATAAATGATCTCTTTTTCTATTCCCAGTCGTTCAAATCCTTTTTCACTTACAAGAAAGAACAACATATTTTCTCCATGCCAACCCAGCTTCAGTTCTGGAAAATCTTTTGCTCTCCCGTCTAAATACCCATTTAAAGTAAAAATTTCCGCGGACTCTTTTTCATACTCCGAACCGGAACTGCAAAAGCTCACCGGTTCTCCTTTTACTTCTTCTGTCATTTTTTTCTGCTCCGGTGTGAAGCCATATTCCTGATAGATCAACACTCCACTCCCATCTTCTACTGAAGCCATATCCACTGACAGATTTTTTTCTTCTGCATACTCTTTCAGGCTGTCCATCTCTTTTTCACTCAAAATATGTACTGTCTCCGGGAAACCGGATCTTTCCATTTCTGTATCTGATCTCTCTGCATCGGTCTCCGTTTCTCCTTCATCTGAGCTTTCTGCACTGACCCGGAAATATTCATCAGAAAAAGGACTCCACCCTTTTTCCGAAATCGCTGCATTCATATAAGCTCCCTCTGCACACTCTGTTCTGTCCTGATCCACACCTTTCAGAGCCAGAATCTTTTTTCTCACTGATTCAGAAATAGGAGCAAAATCAGGAGCAAAGTCATCCGTTTTATTATTCCACAGCAAATCTGCTGTATTTGCATCCGTCACCAGTGGGTCCAGTGCCTCTTCATCCGGTTCACTTATGATCCCTTCTTTTGCCTCCTCGCAAAAGTCCCCCGCAAGGATAAAATCCGGTTTCTGCATATAGATATTCGTCGCATCACTTCCCCCCGTAACCACAGCCGTACAAAGAAGGGTTTCTACTCCTAAAAAAAGTGACAGCACCGTCAGCACAAATTCTGCCCTCTCTCTTGTCACATTTCTCCATGCCAGTAATGGAAGCTCTGCTGGTATCTTTCGTCGCTTCCTCGCATTTTGCTTTTCTGTATTTTGCTTTTCTGTACTTCGTCTTTTCCGACTGTGGTTCTGCTTTCCTGTATAATGCATGCTTTCTATACAGGAAAGTCGGATCATCCGATTCATATTTTTTTGAATGGCAGCTTCAATGATCAGCAGGGTAAACCCAACTGCTGCGATCAGGATTTCAGGTCGAAATATGGAAAATTCTTTTGTGCCACCATATTCCCGCAGATATTCCTGCCCCAGCAGACCGGGAATGCCAAAGGATAAAAGAAGAACTGAAAGTACTGTTCCGAGTACACTTCCCACAAACATACAGCCTGCCATCTGCCTGTGGCAGATTTTCCTCAGCTGCTTTTTCGTTGTTCCGATCGTATAAAGCAATCCAAACTGACGGATATCCCCGATCATGGAAATCTCGAGAATATTATGGATAAGAAACCAGACTCCGCCCAGAATCAAAATCACTCCGAGAACTGCCATTTCATAACTTCCGGTCAGTTGATCTACCGCTGTCAGAAATGCAGGATCTGTCACGGTAATTCTTTGTCCTGTATCCGTCCGTTTTACATCTTTATATAATTGTTCTTCTGCCTCTTCACGGCTCATCCGGTCTGATGGACAGATCAGTATCTCCGAATTTTTCTCCGATATGATTCCCCACTCTGCCGCCTTTTTTTCAGAAATATATCCCTGCTGAGCTTTAGAACCCGAATCTGTATATGAGGTATACCACCCGCTCAGGTAAAATAGTTCTTCTTTTTTCTCCTGCCATCCGGTCACTACCGTCAGTTGGATTTTCATTCCTGCCGTCGGCTCAGTGATTCCCAGATCCTCCAGCATTTTTACAGAGACCATGATCTCCTGCTTTTCTTTTGGGTAATGCCCCTGAAGATCTGTATAAGCAGGACGGATGATTTTTTCCCATGCAGATTGATCTAACAGACTGATCTCACCGAGCTTCTTTTCCCCGCTCTCTGCTCTTCCGGCTCTCACTCTTTTCCCTGCATTCTTTATATAACTCAGGGAGCAGATCTGCCGGTACTGGTCTTCTGTCGCATTTTCCAGTACTGCTGATGCTGTTGAACCTGCCCGGCGTACCGCTTTCGTATACTCTGCCTGGATCTTTCCGGCAGAAGTTCCGAAAATCAGTGTCAGTGTAACAATTCCGACCGCCACCGCACAGAGCAGTACCATATTACGCCCATGGTTCTTTTTCCTTAATTTCTCTGCCAGCATGGACAGAATCTCCTGATTATTGTTCGGAATCATTCTGCGATCCTCCCGTCCTCGATCCTTATGATCCGATCCGCCATCTGTGCGACTTCTTCCTGATGTGTCACAAGGATCACAGTCTGATGATATTTCTTTGCACAATTTTTCAAAAGTCCCACAACTTCCATACTGGTCACAGAATCCAGATTGCCCGTCGGTTCATCTCCGAGGACAATCGCCGGCTTTGTCATTAAGGCTCTTGCTATCGCTGCTCTCTGCTGCTGACCGCCTGACAGCGTTTCCGGCAGTTGCCCGAGTTTTTCCTTCAGTCCCAGTGTTCCCGTCAGTTCTTCAAAAAACTCCTGATCGATCTCTGCACCGTCAAGGCGGAGGGGCAGCACGATATTTTCATAGACGCTGATCATCGGGATCAGATTATATTGTTGAAAAATAAACCCGATATTCCTTCGTCTGAAAATGGTCCGTTCCTCGCTTTCCATATCTTTCAGACTGCTTCCTCTGATCCATACTCCGCCCTCGTCCGGCACATCCAGGCCTCCCAGAAGATTGAGAAGTGAAGTTTTTCCACTCCCTGATGTTCCGACAACAGCCACAAACTCTCCTTCTTCTATCTCCAGTGTAACACCATCCACTGCATGTACTTCGTAATTCTCTGTAACAAAATATTTTTTCAGATTCACCGCTTTTACGATTTTCATTGTCCTTCCTCTCCTCTGATCTGTTCTTTTTCTCCTGCCATTATTTTAAAGAACAAATCTAACAAATTTCTAACAATGCAAAATCTTTTATTGCCGTGGCAAAGACAGTTTCATTTCTACTCCCGGTTCACACCGCTTTACCGTTAAAAGTCCTTCATGTAAAAATAGGATTTTTCTTGCAAGATACAGACCTATTCCAAAGCCTTCCTCATCCGTCACCCGCTTTCCGCGGTAAAATCTCTGAAAGATCAGATTCTTTTCCTCCGGTTCGATTCCGATTCCGTAATCTCTGATACTGAAAGTTGTGAACATTTCATTTTCCTGCAGGCTAATCTTTATTTTTCCATTTTGCGGACTGTATTTCACCGCATTATCCAACAGATTAAAAATCGCTTCTCCCAGCCAGTTTGCATCATGCATCACATGCATTTTCTCAGGAAGTTCAAACTCGAACCGGATTTCTTTTTTCTCTGCCTGATCCAAAATCTGACCAAGTGCATTCCGCAGAGTCTTAAGAAGATCCCGCTCTTCTTTTCTGATCTGAATCAGACCATGCTCTAATCTTGAAATACGGATAAAATGCTCTGTCAGAAAATAAATTTTTTCTTCACTGCTCTGAATGGCTTTCAGATAAGACAGTTCCGGTTCTGTCCCTTTCTTTTCGATTTCTTCTGATAAAAAGTCAAGATAATTTTTCAGATTTGTCAATGGTGTCCGCATCTGATGTGCGATTTCCGAAATCAGTTCCTGAAGTTCTTTCCGTTCTTTCTGTGCATCTTGTTTCTGACTGACTAAAATTTCCTGCAGCCGCAGCAGTTGATGCCGGATTTTGGAATCCATTGTCTCTTCGCAGTCAGAAAAATCGGGGAGTTCTTTTCCGCTGGTCATTCGCTGCACAGTATCTGATATCTTCTTTAATTCCCGGCTTCGTTCTTTTCTCTGAACCCGGTACATTCCGACCGCCCCGGCAAGAATCCCCAAAAGAAATATCCCAGCACTCCACCACAAAATTTCTGTCAGATCCATTACTCTTCCTCCATCCGGTATCCCAGTCCAAATACGTTCTGAATATACGGCCGTTCTCCCGCAGCTTCAATCTTTTTCCGCAGACGGCCGACCAGCACGCTGACACTGTTATCAACTACATATTGACCATCAATTCCCCATACATGCTCCAAAATATTTTCTTTGGTCAGAACCTGCCCCTGATTTTTCATCAGATATTCCAGGAGCTGATACTCTTTTGCCGTAAGAGAGATCTCATTCTCCCCTGACACTGCCTTTTTTCGCTGTGGATACAGAGTGAGATTTCTGCATTTCAGAATCTGTTCACCGGCATCTTCTCCCCGGTTTCGTCTGAAAGCTACTTCAATCCTTTTTAATAACACTTTCATGGAAAATGGTTTCACAACATAATCTTCTGCTCCCAGGTCAAATGCTTTCAGCATTTCCTGCTCTTCATCCCTTGCCGTCAGAAAAATTGCGGGGATCTTTCTGTTCCATTTTTTCATCAGGGTGTGATACAGTTCCATACCATTTCCGTCCGGGAGACCGATATCAACCAGTAAAAGCTCCTCTGTTCCCTGCAGAATCTGCCCTGCATCTTTCTTTGTATAAACCTGCAAAGTCCGATAACCTTCCTTCTCAAGCACGACTTTCAAAGACCTGCTTAACAGGCGGTCATCTTCAATAATCCCGATTGTCATTTTTTATCCCGTCCATTCTTTCCTGCTTTCCCCAGTCGGACTTTTTCCATCTCCTCTGCAGTCTCTTCATCCAGATAATCAAAAAGATAATTTCCGACACTGCCTTTCTTTCCAAGATGCTCACCTCTGACTTCTGCCAGCGTCCTCTCAATTTCCTCTTTCAGTCCCGGAGCAGACATCCGGTTCGCACCCTGTCCTAAGATGATCACCTGCTCCAGTCCGTCTGAAGTTGCCACAGTTACAGCAGCATCCTTTGCGATCCGTCTTACAGTCTTTTCGATATACTGGTCTGCCGTTTCCGCCTCTTTGGTATAGACAATATAAATATTATGATATTTCATCACTTCACCCGGATTGCCTTCAACTTTATATGCATCATACACAAGGATCAGCGTACATTTTCTGTATCCCTGATAGTTGCTTAAGATATCCGCAAGTTTCCCGCGTGCCGCACCAATATCCTTTTCGGACAGCTCTCTTAGTTCCTCCCATGAGAAAATAATATTGTATCCATCCACCAGAAGATATTCCTGTCGGCCTTCCTTTTCCCGTCTGCGTCTTTCCCATTTCGGATCTGTATAGGCACTGCCCGGTTCTCTGTCCTTTTCCTTTGCACAGACTGTCACCGGACCATGATTCTGCTTCACCGGATCAGGAGTTCTTACATAAATTGCATCCAGTTCCTCCTGTGTCAGTTCAATACTGGAATGCCGCCGCTTCGGAAGTGTGACTTCCGCAAGTCCTTCTTCTCCCGTCTGATCCAGTGTGCGTTCCATGTGCATATATTCTTCGACTTCATCCCAGTCCACAACAAATCCTGCACCATGGGCACAAAAGACCGAACCGGTAGGATTCGCAAGATCCAGCTCTGAATCATACCCTCTCGCCGCTACAACTTCTTCCTGATTATGGCAGAGATCATACCCCTTCAGGGTCAGAGAAATTCTTCCTCTTCCACCTGTATATGCAATGACATCTTTCTGATAACCGCTTAAAGTCGATACCGGTGCAATTCCCGTCAGCACAGTCATTTCTCCCAACGTTTCCGGTGCCTCAAATTTTCCGAAACGGTTCTGTATATCCGTCATGGCACGTCCCACATTTTCAGAAGGTAATTCGATCCTGAACTCATAATACGGTTCAAGCAGTACGCTTTCTGCTTTTTTCAGTCCCTGCCGCACAGCCCGGTAAGTTGCCTGTCGGAAATCCCCGCCCTCCGTATGCTTCAGATGGGCTTTTCCTGAAGTCAGTGTGATCTTCATATCTGTAATAACTGATCCCGTCAGAACTCCTTTATGTTCCTTTTCCTCCAGATGGGTCAGCACCAGCCGCTGCCAGTTCCGATCCAACACATCCTCACTGCATTCTGAATCAAACTGCATTCCTGATCCGCGTTCTCCCGGTTCTAACCGCAGATGTACTTCTGCATAATGGCGTAACGGTTCAAAATGCCCGACACCTTCCACCGGTGCTGCGATCGTCTCTTTATAGACAATGCTGCCTTCCCCGAACTCAACCAGTACTCCAAAGCGTTCTTTTATGATTCTCTGAAGGATTTCAATCTGCACATCGCCCATCAGTTGCACATGGATCTCCTGACTCTTTTCGATCCATACGACATGCAGTTCCGGCTCTTCTTCCTCCAAAAGCTTCAGATCTCTTAACATCGTATGAACATTACAGTCATCCGGCAAAATGATCCTGTACGTCAGCACCGGCTCAAGGATCGGCAGCTCAGAATCTTTTTCTACTCCAAGTCCCTGCCCCGGATATGTTTCCGCCAAACCGGTCACTGCACAGACTTTTCCCGCATCTGCCTCCGAAAGAAGCTCATACTTTTCACCGGAATATACACGGATCTGATTTACCTTATCACCATTTTCACCGATCACATCCTTCACCTTCAGCGTGCCACCGGTCACTTTCAGGTAAGTCAGCCTGTTTCCCTGACCGTCTCTCGCAATCTTATAAACCTTCGCTCCGAATACTGCCGGATATTCTTTCTGCATCTGATATGTGCAGATCCCGTTCATCAGTTCTTCCACACCCTGCAAATGTAACGCCGAACCAAAATAGCATGGAAAAATCTTTCTTTCTGCGACCAGCCGGCGGATCGAGGCAGCGGCGACACTGCCTTTCTCAAGATATTCTTCCATCGTCTGTTCATCACACACTGCAATCTCTTCGATCACTTCTTCTGCTCCGGTTTCCACTCTGCCGAAATCAATACATCCTTCTGAAAACCGGGATTTCAGTTCTGCAAGAAGTTTTCCACAGTCCGTCCCTTCCTGATCCATTTTATTCACAAAAAGGAACACCGGTATTCCGTATCTTGTTAAAAGTTTCCACAAAGTCTCCGTATGTCCCTGCACACCGTCTGCCCCGCTGATCACCAGCACCGCACAGTCCAGCACCTGCAGTACCCGCTCCATCTCCGCTGAAAAATCAACGTGTCCCGGTGTATCCAGCAATGTGATCTCCGTATCTTTCCAAGTAAGCACCGCCTGCTTGGAAAAGATCGTAATTCCACGTTCCCGTTCCATTTCATCTGTATCCAGAAAAGCATCCTGATGATCGACCCTGCCTAAATTTCGTATTGCACCACTTTGATAAAGAATACTTTCCGAAAGGGTCGTCTTTCCTGCATCTACATGAGCCAGCAGGCCAACATTGAGTACTCTTTTTCCTGTTTTTCTTTCCTGTCCGCTCATAAATCTTCTCTTTCTCCTTCTCCTTAATTATTCACCTGATGATGCACAACCAGGCTTTCTCTGTCGATTGCTTTAAAAGAATAGCCAAGATTTTTATAATACTCCAGAACGGTCGGCAATGCCTCGATCGTTGTCTCTTTTGTTGCTGCATCATGAAACAGCAGCATTACCTGATGATACTTGTCTGTCTCCGACTGTGCAATGATTTCCTCTGTCGTAGCTGTTCCTCCATCCCCGCTGCTGACATTCCAGTCATAATACTGATATCCCAGCTCAAGTACTTTCGGCACAAGTACACTCATGATTCCCTCCATATAATTCCTTGAAACCGTATTGGACGAGCCACCCGGAAAACGGATAAAACACGGGACGAATCCGATCTGCTCCTTTGCGATCTCTCCCACTTCTTCCAGATCTTTCAGGTACGCTTCTTCTGAAGAATATACGATCTCATAATCATGACAGAAACTGTGCAGACCGATCGTATGCCCTGCATCATATGCTTTTTTTATCATCGGACGGTACTCCGGTTTCTGCCCCGTAATAAAAAAAGTTGCTTTGGCATCATACTGATCCAGTATATCCAGCACTTTCTGCGTATTCTCCGAAGGGCCGTCATCAAATGTCAGATATACGATCTTTTCATCACTCGCTTCCGTTGTCCCCACTGCAACACCCGGCTGCACCGAAAGCTCTTTCTTCCGCTGCTCCTCTGCTTCTTTTTCTTTCTTCTTTTCTTCTTTTTCTGCCTTTTTCTTTTCTGCCTCTACCTCTTTTACAGCCTCAGCTTTTCTGGCCTCCTGTCTTGCTTCTCTCGCATTCACTCCCATGCAGAAAATTGTACCGCAAAGTGCAAGAAATACAAGCCCACATAAAATCCTTCCATACCGGTTCTGACGATTTCTTCTGTGTTCTTCCATCTATTATCTGCTCCTCATTCGTAATAGGGTTTTCCCGGATCATGAATCAATCCATATAGAAAAAACATCAGCCGGGGAAAACTCCTGACTGATGCTTCTTACCCGACTGATGCCTATTATAAGATACAAATTTTAAAAAAGATGAACGCTTTCATTAAGAATTGTTACATTTCTTTCCTGCACTTTACAGAAATGTTCCGGTGCCTCCGCCATAATTACCTCCGCCGCAGCAGAGACCGCTTCCGCCACAGCAAAGATTGCACATCAGATTTGCCACGCATAACTTCACGCAATAGCTGTTATCAAATGTACCCGGAAATCCATACATCGTCTGTCGTGTCTGATACCAGCTTCCACCGCCTTCCAGCCGCTGCAGCAGCATCTGATACTGCATATTCTGAGGATCAAGCCGGACAGCCTCCCTGGCATGCTCCAGTGCCGTCACGTTATTGCCCAGTCCCGAATTTGCAGAAGCACTCAGAAAATACCATAAGGCACTGTGGTTTGCAATTCCGTCAAGGACATTCAGTGCCTCCCTGAAATGTCCGCTTCTGATATAATTGGCTGCCGCCTGCAGATGTGCATCTTCCTCACTCATACCTGCTGTTCTTCCGGAAGTCCCGTTTCCGTAGCCACCGAAATTCCCGTAACCTCCAAAACCGCCAAAGCCGCCAAACGGACCATACTCACCGTATCCGCTGCCCTGTGAACCGCCTCCTGCTCCCGACGAAGAGTAGCCTTTTTCCCGCTCATCCATGATCTGCTGATATGCCTGCTGGACTTCCTTGAACTTAGCCTCTGCCTCATCTTTATGAGGATTGTTGATATTCGCATCCGGATGATACTGACGGCTCAGCTTTCTGTATGCCTTCTTGATCTCCTCGTCCGATGTGCTCCGGTCTACTCCTAAAATCTGATATGGATCTGACATCTTTTTCTTAATTTCCTCTCATTCTCTTTTTCCACTGCCCGCTTTCCTGCATTCTGCCTACACTTTCTCAGCTCTTTTTAATGAACTTTGTGCCACACTTCGGACAACAGATCTCAATCTTTCCTTTGCCTCTTGGAATCCTGATCTTCTGACTGCATCCCGGGCATTTATAAATATGATACTGCTTTCTCTGCCGGAACAGATCTTTCTGCTTTGCAAAAAAGCAACGGATCTTGTATGACTTTGCAAGATACGCCTGATTCTCCGCATAACGCTTCGATACATTCTTTGAAAACATTCTGAAATAACAGTAGATGATCAGGAACCATCCGACATAGTAAAAAAATGTCCCGACAAGACTTCCCCTGAAAAACGAAGCCAGCAATATACTGATCAGACCGATCACCAGCAATGCTTTCGATAACTGATCCACACCGTATCTTCCCTGCATAAACCGCATAAACTTTTCTTTCATGATCTGCACTTCCTGTCTTGAATTAATATGGATTCTATTCTGCTCCGTTTTTCAATCAAAGTCAATTAAATAAATCTAAAATTATTCCTGATTCAGAATATTTTTGCATACTTCATCTGAAATCTGATAGACAATCTTCGATCCATCCAGCATGACATAACGGTTTCCACTTCCATCTTCACTGCCGATATACATTTTCATCGTCTTTTCATCATCATCCTTTGTATAAGCAGCCTCTACCGTGATCCGGCTGGCTTCATCCAGTCCATAGCCTGCCAGGTCTGCATCTTCCACAGAATAATCAGCAACCGTTGTCAGTGACACCGCCCCCAGTCCACCTGCAACCGCGGCAATCTCTTCTTCCTGATCTTCATTTTCTGAATCATAGGTTGTCGTCGTTCCATTTTCCGTGATCACTTCTTTTTTCAGATTGCCGCTGCCAATGCTTGGATATTCATCCAGTTGTGCAAGGTCAGACAACTCCGTCTTGAAATCATCCAACACGCTGGATGCGACCGTATAGACAACACCGGTATCTCCCACCGTTACATAATAATCTGTTCCGGTTGAATCTCCGAAGCTGACTGTTGTTACTGTTCCGTCTTCTTCCGTGATCTCGATGGAATAATTCGGGTCATCCAGTCCATATGCATCCAGGCTGTCTCCATCCTCCAGTTTCCGGTCTGCGGTGATCTGGGCAGCCGCCTTTGCGATCTTCTCCGGCTCACTCTGCTTTAACGGGAAATCCTTGTCTTCTGAATAATACCAGGTATCTCCATCTTTTTCAAAAGACATCTCGCCTGCTGCCACCTGATACTTGATCGCAGTGATCGTTGACTCATCCAAATCCGTCACTTTAACCGTTTCTTTTTCTTCTTTTTTATCCTGCTTTTTATTCCAGGAGCTTAGTCCAAAATAAAGAATCAAAAGGATGACCAGCACTCCTGTTAAAATCAATGGTCCTTTTTTCTTTTTCATACTGACACCTCAGGCCTTTCTTCTTCTGAACCATACGACAAAGCCACCGATCAGAATGACTGCCGGAATACCAAATACAACAAGAATACTGAATCCGCCTGCATGCTGAACTGTATTATACTCTGTTGTCAGGCTCTTTGCCTCGATGGAAAGATTTGTCACACCCTCAAAGTTTGCTGTCACTGCATTCATAAATACCTGCGTATTTTCAAGCTGTGAAAATGCATCCGTGATCTGCTGATCGATCAGGCTTCCTGCGGAAATAACCGTCAGTCTGCTCTCTTTGCTCTCAGTACTGTCGTCTGATGAAGTATCTGTGGAAGAATCGCTGTCGGATGAGGTATCATCGGATGAGTCACTGTCGGAACTGATAGTTTCAGTTGCAACCACTCCCAGATCATACGTTCCCTGCTTCTGATCTTCTTCTGTCACTGCATATGCCTGCTCAGAGGTTGTCATAAAGGCACTCGTTGTGATCGTATCTCTTGCCGGATCCGTTGTCGTCAGTCCACGGGAATTCATCAGAAGTACCATCTGGGAACTGATTCCGTCTGCCATATCACCGGATAAATTCATTACCGGGAAGATATAATACGGCTGATTCTGATAGCATCTCTGTGGATCTGCGATATAACCGTCTGCTCCTTCAATTCCATAATCTTTCAGAAGTCCTGCAAGTTTCGGTAAAGAAGCAAGTCCGGTATCTCCCAGCAGACACATCACCTTGCCGCCTTCTCCAAGATATCCGCTTAAGAGGCTGACTTCATCATCAGAAAGATCATTGGTCGGACCATCCATTAACAGAAGGTCACAGTCATCCGGTATAGAATCTGTCATCAGAAGATTCAGCTCCTCGGTTGTATAATTATTCTTTGTCATCAGATCCGTGATCGTTGTAGAAAGGGAGTCCTCTCCATGTCCTGTTACAGTATAGATCTTCTTCTGGACATCACTGGTCACATAGTTTACCGCACTGCTGAGCTGTCCCTCACCATCAAAGGAGGTATAACTCGATGAACCTGAATAGTAATAAGAAGAAGAATCTGATACCAGGATCTTATCAAAAGAAATGGTTGTCGACTTTCCTGTTGCCTCGCAGGATACATAGATCGTATTCTGTGAAGTATTGTATTCTGTCAAAGCTGACGGATGCAGAACCGGGTCGATCCATTCCACCTTGATCTTATCCGACAGTGCCGCATATTTACTGATAAATGTTGTGATCCTGTCATCTGTCTCATCTTTGACTGCCAGTACTTTCATATCAATCTTATCATCCAGACCTTTCAGCAGATCTTTCGATGTATCGGAAATGTCATAAATCTTTGTACTGCTGACATCAATATTTCTGTATGCTTCCGGAATCTGACCGACGACCAGATTCAATACGATAATGACTGCTACAACCAGCACCGTCATTCCTACACTGTAGGAACCATGCTTTGTTCCGGAAGTATGGAACATTCTTTTTAAGTTTCCTTTTTTACTTTTTAATTTCTCCATGATCCAAACCTCCTAACTCCAACGTCTTTTCTGAATCGACTGCACTGTAAGAAATACAAAGACTGCGATCAGTGACAGATAAAGTGCGATTCCCGTCACGTCTACAATACTGTTGGATGTGATATCTGTAAATACATCCGACAGTGCCAGTCTTCCAAACATTTTGGAGAGAAGATTCTCAAATAAAGAAGATTTTACAAAATAAGCAATGACTGCCGCAGCAACTCCGATCACTTCCAGCCCTCCTGCAAGCATCAGGTTCGATGTCATATGGAAAATATAGAAAGCAACGATCGTAAGCACGATCAGAACTCCCACCAGCCCACTGACAGCCGAACTCGGAAGCAGTGTCAGGATTCCGTTCCATAAATACAGGATCAAAAGGATACCAAATGTACTGATAAATGCAATAATCTGACTTTCTGTCAGCGAAGACAGGAACATTCCGATCGCTGCAAATACGCATCCAAGCAGGAAAAATACCAGAATAGAAATATAGTCCACTCCAAGGTATGCTGTTCCCTGGGATTTGATGATCAGCGGATAAATGCAGAAGATCACACTCGGGATTCCGATCACTGTGATCATTGCAAGATACTTTCCAAGAACTACTTTCCACAGACTCACCGGTGCGGTCAGCAGAAGCTGATCCGTCTTATTTTTCCTTTCTTCTGAAAAGCTTCGCATCGTGATCAGCGGAATCCCGACAATAAATACGATCAGAGATCCTGCCAGCGAATAGGAAAAATACGGATATCCCGCAGACAGATTATATGCAACAAAATAAATGCCCGTAAATACCAGAAGGAATGCCACAAATACACATCCCACCATAGACTGGAAATAGGACTTCAATTCTCTTTTATAAATCGCCAGCATTGCTTACTTCCCCCTTTTCTGCCTCTTTTGCCTTTCTGGCAAATTCTTCTGCAGCCTTGTCGCTCTGGGTCAGTTCCATAAATACATCCTCCAGGCTGACCTGAACCGCATTCAGTTTCAGCAGCGGCATCTTCTTTTCTGCAAATGTCGTAAAGAGTTCTTCCCGGATATCCTGTCCTCTCTTCTCCCGGATCTGTCCGCTTGTTATGCCACTGGCATCTGTCTTCACCGAAACCTTTTCAATTCCAGGTACATTTTTCAGTACTTCTTTTACTTTGGAAGCTTCTGTCCTGGTCTCAATCTCGATCAGCCCAGACTCACCCAGGTAACGTTCCAGATTCTCCGGTGTATCACTGGCAACCAGCTTTCCTTTGGAAATGATCATGATATAGTCACACACTTCTCTTGCCAGAATATGAGAACTTAAGATAACTGTATGCTTCTTCGCCAGTTTACGGATCAGTTCACGGATCTCAATAATCTGCTTCGGGTCAAGACCTACACTTGGCTCATCCAGAATAATGATCTCCGGGAATCCCAGCACAGCCTGTGCCAGTCCGACCCTCTGCCGGTATCCTTTGGACAGATTCTTGATCAGACGCTTTTCCACATCTTTGATCTTTACAAGCTTTTCCACATCCTCAATAGACTCAGCTCTCTTCTCCTTCGGAATTTTCTTCAGTTCTGCGGCAAATTCCATATATTCCCTGACCGTCATATCCATATACAGCGGTGGAAGCTCCGGCAGATATCCGATCTGCTTTTTCGCCTCCTCTGGCTCTTTTAAAATATCATGCCCGTTGATCAGCACCTCCCCTTCTGTAGCTCCGAGATATCCCGTCATGATATTCATGGTCGTAGACTTTCCGGCTCCGTTAGGACCTAAAAAGCCGTAGATATGCCCTTCTTCAATGGTAAAATTCAGGTGATCTACAGCTAAATGATTTCCGTACTTTTTCACCAGATTCTTTACTTCTATCAAAGTCTCCATCCTCCTATCTCTCTCCGCATAATACAGAGTTTCTTTTTTACCTGTCAACGTTATCAGAAGTTTGTGAATCTTTTGTGTATCAAATGTGACGGAAGTTTGCTCTATTTATTTTATTCATCAAATGGAATGGAAGTCTGCTCTATTTAAATTCTACAACTGCATATGGCCTTCCATTCTCCGCACATAGTTCAATAATCGTCCGTTCTTCCTCCCTGCTCCTTTTCGGATAAATGACATCTCCCAGCACCGCCGATTTCTTATACTCCACACGGATCTGTCTGAACTGGCGGTCAGCCGGAAGAAATTCCAGTGCCATCTGCACATACTGGCAGTTATTTACATGCTCATTCGTATCAATATGATAACGACGTACCGGGAATGCCTCCAGGACTTCAGTTTCTTCCGGCAGGGAGATTTTTCTTCCCTCATAAGGCATATCCAGTGCCTCGCCCATGCCGTATGGCTTTATGTCTTTTTCCTCCGGTCTTACCGGCCGTCCGGTCTCTGTATCAAGAAATACCCATACAGAATAAGCCTTTGCGATCATGTGTCCTCTTTCATCTTTTATGTAAAAATTACGATTTCCGAATAACCCCTTAAATTCTGTCGGAAATGTTCCGATCGTGATCCTTTCTCCCAATGCGGGATACCGTTCTGCGATCACCTGCCAGTAGGACAGGATCCAGGCACGCTTTTCTGCCTTTAGTACCTCCGTTCCAAGTCCCACATCTTCTGACTGGAACGTGCTACAATCCTGAAAATAATTGATCAGTGCAGGAAGGGTCAGCGTTCCATGATGATCGATCTCACTGTAACGTACTCTGCTGTTAAATTCATACATTTTATTTATCCTCCGTTTTTGCTACATAATCATAATCTACCGTAATCACACTCTCGTATCTGGAATCCACTCCCTTTAACCGCTCCATCAACTGTAACGGAAGGTCGTTGCGTCTTTTTTCATCATATTCGATTGGGATCACCATATCGAAAATCAGATTGATCCTCTCCGCTCCCCACACGACACGAAAATCGTGGATGCTGCATGCCGGATCAAGTTCTTTCAGAAGGTGTTCTGTCTTTTTCCTGATACGAATCACCTTTTCATCTTTCATTTCCACCGGATCCATATGAATCACCAGCATCATCCCAAGTTCTTTTGCCGCATCCCGTTCGACACGGTCTATGATCTCATGCGACTTTTCAATCTCCTGGTCGTTGGGAACTTCTGCATGGATAGATGCCATACTTCTGCCCGGTCCGTAATTATGTACGATCAGATCATGAACTCCCTCGATCCCATCGTAGCCCTCTACAAATTTTTTAATCTTCTCATAAACCTCCGGACTGACCGGTTCACCAATCAGAGTATTCAATGTATCTTTTGCAATCCCGAAACCGGCCCACATCACAACCAGTGCCACGCCAAGACCGACAAATCCATCAATATTGATCCCTGTTGCCGCAAAAAAGAGAATCGAAAAGATTGTCGCTGAAGTCGTGATCACGTCTCCCATGGAGTCTGCAAAGACCGCCTTCATCACCTGAGAATCAATCCTTTCTCCCAGCTTTTTGTTGAATAGTCCAAGCCACAGCTTCACCGCGATCGAAAGACATAAAATCAACACCGAGACAGGAAGGAATTTCAGCTGCTCCGGATGAAGGATCTTTCCCACCGAATCCTTCAGAAAAGTAAATCCAACCTCCAGCACCAGAAAAGAGACGATCAGTGCTGCTATGTACTCGATCCGCCCATGCCCGAACGGATGATCTTTGTCTGCCGGCTTTCCTGCCATACGGACGCCCACAAAGCTGATCACCGATGAGCCTGCATCAGACAGGTTATTAAAGGCATCTGCCATAACAGATACACTGTTCAGTACCAGTCCGACAATCAATTTTGTCAGAAATAATATTACATTACAAAAGATGCCCACAATGCCGGACAGCATACCATATGCCGTCCGCACGGACACCTTTTCCACATCCTCATAATCTTTTACAAAATACCTGATAAGAAATTCTGTCATATTTATTTTTCCTTCCAGAAGAACCAGCGGATCTGAAACTTTGAACCTGCCGTCACTTCCGAATATTCTTCCTCCGTCAATACTTTCTTTAACTGTTGCTTTCCCTTTTCAGGAAGTACTGCATTCGTCGTATCCAGAAAACACAGATTCGGATACAGCACGCACCACCAGTTATGCCCTGCTGCATCTCCCAGTTCGATCCTCAGGGTCTTGTAATTTCCTGCCGGAAATGTGACATCTCCATAGGTCCGGTCCGGGAAATAGCACGTCGTCACTGCCACACTGACTGTCTGCTGCATCTGCAGGTCTGCCATTTTCTGCTCAGCCACCTGCCGGATCTCCTCCGTATGCCCCCTCATCCACCGGGTCGTCTCCTTTACATCCAGTTCCTCAGGAAGTACTTCTTTTAAATAGGATAAGACTGCATCCCGCACCTCCATCTTCACCGCCTGATCTGTCCTGCTGTCACTGTTCGCAAGAACATGAAACCGCAGCACTTCCTCCGCCAGATGCTCCTGTACTGCCCGTTCTTTCCTCTGCACATCTCCCATCACTACTGATGTTGTCACCACGGCTGCCACGATCAGTGCAAAAAAGACACTTGCTACCCGGATTTTCCCCGGTACGATCCACACTTTTTTATCTGCCTCTTTCATATGTAATCCCTCCATATATCCATTGTCCGGTCAGGTTCTTCCTGATCTTTCTCATCTTTTTCCGGTCATCCGATCGGCTGATATATGGAGTATTACCTGAAAGCTGCACTCTATTCATTTTTTATATGCTTTCTTCTTTTTCACGGATCGTGTCTACTACTGCCTCTGCCTGATTCTTGATATGCTGTCCTGTGATCTGGGTTGCACGCCCCTTATCCCGGCTTTCGATTGAATCGATAATCGTCTGATGTTCTTCCAGCAACTGCGGATAACACTCTTTCTTTTTCAGATATTCAATCCTGTAGCGATACATCTGCTCCCGCAAATTGTTCAGAAGCTGGATCAGACGGCGGTTATCCGTAGCTGCATAAATGATATCATGAAATGCCACATCCGCCTGTGCGATCCGGGTAATATCATCGCTGTCCAGCGTATTACAAAATTCTGCGGAAGCCTCCTTCATCGCTTTGATCCCTTCTTCATCCATACGGTCGCAGGCAAGCTGGACTGCCAGTTCCTCCAACGCACACCGCACTTCCAGTACATCTCTTAAATTCTTTTCCGTGATTTCTGCAACTTCTGCACCTTTCCTTGGGATCATCAGGACAAGACCTTCCAGCTCAAGCTTACGGATCGCCTCACGGATCGGTGTCCGGCTCACTCCGAGTTTGTTCGCAAGCTGGATCTCCATCAGTCTTTCTCCCGGCTTCAGTTCCCCTCTTAAGATTGCCTGCCGCAGCGTATTAAATACCACATCTCTCAGAGGCAGGTACTCATCCATCGTTACTTCAAAATCTGTTCCCATATTATTTTCTCCTTACGTTATGCACATTCGTCACATAGACCTGCTTCGTCAGTCCGCTCTCACGAATCTTCCTCTGTGCCTCCCTTGCCGCAGCACGGTTTTCAAAAAGTCCGAAAACAGTAGGACCACTGCCACTCATCATCGCACCAATCGCACCATTCTCTCTCATGACCTGCTTCAATTCTTCGATCACCGGATGCATCGGGATCGTAACATCCTCCAGCACGTTCCCCATATTTTCTGAAATCCTGTGAAGATCCTTCTGCCTCAGACCCTCGATCAGAGCATCTATATCAGGATGTTCTATGATCTTCTCTGAGTCCAGTGCCTCATAAACTACTTTGGTTGATACACTGACCGATGGCTTTGCGATCAGGACCGTACATTTCGGCATGGCAGGGAGGACACTTAATTCCTCTCCGATCCCTTCTGCCAGCACCGTCCCTCTCATAATACAGTAAGGCACATCTGCTCCCAGCTTTACCCCACGTTCCATCAGATCTTTTTGCTGCAGGTGGAGTCCGAACATGCGGTTCATCCCGAATAAGACAGCCGCTGCATCTGAACTGCCGCCTGCCAGTCCCGCTGCCACCGGAATATGCTTATTCAACACGATCTTCACACCCTCGCTGATCCCAAATTCCTCGATCAGGAGCTTTGCTGCTTTATAAGCAATATTGGTATCTCCTGTCGGGAGAAATCCCAGGTTGGTCGTAAGTTCGATCCCAGGTTCTTTCTTCTTTGTCAGCTTTACTTCATCATACAGATAAATGGTCTGCATGACCATACGCACATCATGATATCCGTTCTCTCTTCTTCCCAGTACATCCAGTCCCAGGTTTATTTTTGCAAGTGCTTTCAACTCGATCTGCTTCATCCGTATCTTCCATCCTCTCAATCGCAAAACGCATGCTGTATCTTGTATACATTGTACTTACAGTATACTCATATTTTCTTTAAAAATCAATAATTTATCCCCCTCTTTCACATTTTCATTCTGCATTCCGTTCACTTCCATAATACCCTCTTTTGTCGTCATATACTGCTTTGCAAGCTGCCACAGATCTTCTCCGCTCTGTACGATATGCCCCACGATCGACGGTCTTTTTTCAAGCTGTTCCAGGTCCAGCGGTTCTTCCCTGACATTCTCCATCGTCCACACTTTCACCGGTCTTCTTAAAAATGTATCAAATGTGAGGATTCCTTTGATCTCCACTGATTCACTTCCGACCAGTGTAATCTGTAACTGCTCGATATGCTGTTCCATATTGTAGACTGTTTCCTCCGGCATTTCTTTACACTCGATCTGATGTTCAAATGGGATCATTCCCTGCCAGCTTCCATATGGTTCTGCATCATCCCCACGCAAATAAAGGAACGAGAGGTGTAAAATTCCTTCCACCCGGATTCCCTCTCCGGTCCTATCTGCATGCTCCACCTGGATTGCTCCTCTGGCATGCAGGATCTGCAGAACATCTGTCTTCAGCTCCGGCAGTGACAGTCGTTCCGTCACCTTACATTTTGACTGATTCTGCATTAATAATTCTTCACATACCACCTCAGTCGTATCAAAAAGACACTGTTTCTGAAGTGAATACAGATCTTCCAGCAGTTCCACGCTTTCCTCCCGGTAAAAATTCATATGGAGTGCCAGCGTTCCTTCAATTCCAAGAATCCGCATTTCCCCGTCTTCATCCATTCTGAGATCGGTCAGTGTATCCTCCATCGTATGGCGAATAGAAAAATACATCTCTTCACTGATTCCCTCACACGGAATCCTTCCCTCATAAGGGATCGTCTGCGAGATCCAGTCCGGCTTTTCATCCCCGGACAGATACATACAGAACAGGAACAGTTCTCCCCGCACGATCAATTCATCCTGTCCTGGACGCAGTTCCAGTTTCCGCTCACTGATATCGGTAAATAAGATCTGCCCTATACTTTCTTTCGTTCCCGGAATCGTAATTTCTTCTTTGATTCTGTATGTATCTTTTTTGGTCACTTCCAGTTGCAGTAGCTGCACTTTTTTCATTTTTTTATACAGCGGAACATCCCCTTCTGCATCCGTCACGGTCTCTTCATCTACCAGCTTTTCCCTGCCGACTTCCAGTTCCACCATCGCACGCAGACTCAGTTTTCTTGAATGGATCAGGGACGGAGTAAACTCGATCCGCACATTCTGAATATAAAATTCTTCCCCCTCCTGATTTTCTGCATAAACCATCTCCTCAAACGGAAGTTTTCCTTCCAGCACCCCAGGTTTCGGATCTGAAGAAACATTCAGATAAAGAATCCTGAAATACAGCTTTCCTGTAATCCGGACATAATTTTCTACCGGACGGATCTCTTCGATCTTCAGCTCTGTTCCTGTATCAACAATTCTTCTGACATCCTCTTTTGCCTCCGGTACATTATACTCTTCATCCACATAAAACTGGTCAAAGATCTTCTTTCCTTCTCTGACGTAATGAATCCTCTTTTTTATCAGTTCCATTTTTCTCCTCCTTATTCAAACCGGATATTTTTTTCTGTCTCTTCTAGTTCCACTACTACATAAGGATAAGTTGCAATCTCCTTTTTTTCTTCTCCTTTTTCCGGTCCGAGAAGACCGGTATGGATATAGACCGTTTCCTGTGTTTCACAGAGCCGGTCCACTTCCACACTGTATCCTGTTGTCTTCTGCTCTCCATATCCCTCGGCAAGATACAATTTCCCCTGATCCGCAAAAGTCAGCCGGAACGGGGTTTTCTTATTTTTCTCGATCAGGCTCATTAATTCTTCCGGAATCGCCTCCTCCGTAACTACTTTTATCTCCAGTTCGTGCTGTTCAGAATTCTTTTTTTCCTGCCGCACGCAGCCTCCGGCCTCCAAAGACAGCAGCAGACAGAAAGCCAGTGCAAAAGTTTTCCACATACTCTGCTTTTTTCTCTCCACTTTTCCACCTGTTGCGGCACATTTTCCCTATTATCCTATGACATTCCCCATACAGATATTCCTTTCCGGCCTGTCCTCCCCAGCCTTGTATTTTACGGGATGCTCCTGTATAATGGAAAGATATCAGGGCGTTTGGTTTCCGCACTGCAGGAGCCTGCTCACGAGTGAGTTCAAAGGCTTTTACCACGCTCCGATAGCATAAAATAAAAGAGAGGAATTTCTATGATTCGATTAATATGTATTGTTGTATTTCTGATTTTATACCTGATCCTGTCGATTCCGGTTTTTCTCGTGGAATGGCTGATCGGTAAGTTCAATCCACAGGCACGGGATATCAGTTCCTTAAGGATCGTCCAGTGGGGATTTAAAGTGATCCTGAAAATGACCGGAGTAAAGGTCACTGTGATCGGTGAAGAAAATATTCCTGATGAACCGGTTCTTTACGTGGGAAACCATCGCAGCTTCTTTGATATCCTGCTTACCTACAGCCGCTGCAAAAGACTGACCGGATATATTGCCAAGAAAGAGATGGAAAAAGTTCCCCTGCTTTCGATCTGGATGCGTTTTGTCTATTGTCTTTTCCTTGACCGGGAGAATCCAAAAGAGGGACTTAAGACGATCCTGAAAGCCATCGAATATATCAAAAAGGGGATTTCGATCTGTATCTTCCCTGAGGGTACAAGAAATAAGGGAGAAGAACTTTCTCTTCTTCCTTTTAAAGATGGAGCATTTAAAGTCGCAACCAAAACCGGTTGTGCTATTGTACCGATCTCCATGAATAATACCTGTGAGATTTTTGAAGCTCATTTTCCAAAGATCAGAAAGACCCACGTTGTCCTTGAATATGGAAAGCCGATCTACCCGGATGAGCTGGATAAGGATACGAAAAAGCATATCAGTGAATATGTAAGAAATATCATTGATGAGACGATCCATAAAAATGCTGAACTTATATAGTTTAGCATTTTCAGAGAACTGAAGAAGACGACTGTGAATCATGAATACTCATCTTTCACGGTCGTCTTCTTTTATCTATTCTTTTGAACTTTTTTACTTTTTATTCAATTCCTGTTACTGTGTAATCTTTCTCTTCCACGGCTTTTTTCAGCACATCATCACTGATCTCACCGTTCAGTGTCACTATGGCTGTTCCTGCCTCATGGCTTACTTCCGCCGCCTCTACCTGATCCAGTGCTTCCAGTGCTTTCTTCACTGCTGCCTCACAATGTCCACACATCATACCTTCAATTTTGATCGTCTTTGTCATCATTTCTTCCTCCTGCTTTTTCTTGCTTCTATTCGCCCTGACTTTTTTGTCATGACTTCCATCATACATTTTAAACCAGTTCAGTCTCAATGCATTTGTTACCACGCAGAAACTGGACAGGCTCATCGCCGCTGCCCCAAACATTGGGTTCAACTGCCATTCGAATAACGGAATCCATACTCCTGCTGCCAGCGGGATTCCGATTACATTATAAAAGAATGCCCAGAATAGATTTTCATGGATATTGCGGAGTGTCGCCCGGCTCATCCGGATTGCTGCCGGAACATCGCTCAGTCTGCTCTTCATCAGCACAACATCTGCCGCATCAATGGCAATATCTGTTCCCGCTCCAATCGCGATTCCTATATCTGCTCTCGTCAGAGCCGGAGCATCATTGATCCCATCTCCGACCATTGCCACCTTTCCTTTTTTCTTCAGTGAACGGATCACTGCCTCTTTTCCTTCCGGCAGCACACCTGCAATGACTTCATCCACTCCTGCCTGCTCTCCGATTGCTTTTGCGGTACGCTCATTATCTCCGGTCAGCATAACCACCCGGATTCCCATATTCTGCAGTTCTTTTACTGCCTGTGGACTGTCTTCTTTGATGACATCTGCAACCGCAATGATTCCGATCAGTTTCTCATTTTTTACAAAGAACAGCGGAGTCTTTCCCTCCTGTGCAAACTTCTGTGCCTGCTGCTCTGCCGCATCCGGTATTTCACTTTTTGATCGGATATATTTTAAGTTTCCACCATAAAGCCAGGCTTCTCCCAGCCTTCCCGAAAGTCCGTTTCCTGCAATCGCCTGAAAATCTTCTGCCTCTTCTTTACTTTCTACTCCCTTTTCTTTCGCATATTCCAGTACTGCCCTTGCCAGTGGATGCTCGCTTTTCTTTTCCAGTACATAAGCTGTTCTGACCAGTTCTTCCTCCGAAATTTTCTCTGCCGGGAAAAGATCCGTCACTCTCGGCTCTCCGCTTGTGATCGTTCCGGTCTTATCCAGTGCCACAATCTGCGTCTTTCCTGTCTCTTCCAGCGATACTGCTGTCTTAAACATGATGCCATTTTTTGCACCCATGCCATTTCCTACCATAATCGCTACCGGAGTTGCAAGTCCCAACGCACACGGACAACTGATGACAAGCACTGAAATTCCTCTTGCAAGTGCAAATCCGATACTCTGTCCTGCCAACAGCCACACAACCATCGTGATCACTGCAATCGTAATGACTGTCGGTACAAATACTCCTGATACCCGGTCTGCAACTTTGGCGATTGGTGCTTTCGTGGCTGCTGCATCACTGACCATCTGAATGATCTGTGACAAAGTGGTATCTTCTCCGACTCTTGTTGCCTCACAGCGGATAAAGCCTGACTGGTTCAGAGTCGCTGCGGATACCGCATCCCCTCTCTTTTTATCCACCGGAATGCTTTCACCGGTCAGTGCAGCTTCATTCACTGCACTTGTCCCCTCGATCACAATTCCATCTACCGGAATATTTTCCCCCGGTCTGACCACGAATACCTCTCCTTTTTTTACCTGCTCAATAGATACATTCAGTTCTTCTCCATTCCTTATTACCGTTGCTGTCTTCGGAGCAAGCTTCATAAGACTCTTCAGTGCATCCGTCGTCTTTCCTTTCGATCTTGCTTCCAGCATCTTTCCTACAGTGATCAGCGTAAGGATCATCGCTGCTGACTCAAAATAGAATTCATGCATGAATGACATGACACCATCCATATCCCCGCTGACCTGAGCCGCAGTCATCGCATACAATGCATAGACACTGTAGCCATAAGATGCTCCTGCTCCCAGTGCCACCAGTGTATCCATATTGGGGGTGAGATGGATCATGCCTTTAAACCCATTGACAAAGAATTTCTGATTGATCACCATCACTGTCGTTGTCAGAAGTAACTGCGTCAGACCCATCGCAATATGATTTTCTGCCATAAAAGAAGGCAACGGCCATCCCCACATCATATGTCCCATTGATACATACATCAACGGGATAAGAAATACCAGTGAAGCGATCAGTCTCCTTTTCATCTTCGGAGTCTCTGTATCTTTCAGCATCTCATCCGCTGCAGCAGCAGATGCTGTTCCTCCGTTTCCGTTCTCTGCATTTTTCAGCGATGCTCCGTATCCGGATGCCTCCACAGCGGCAATGATCTCGGATGCCGACGCAGTTCCCTCCACTCCCATGGAGTTAGTCAGCAGACTTACCGAGCATGAGGTTACCCCTGGGACATTGGATACCGCTTTTTCTACACGGCTGCTGCACGCTGCACAGCTCATCCCTGTCACACGATATTGTTCCATCTTTTCACCTTCCTGTTCTATTTTCTGGTTCCTGTTCTTCCTTCCGATTCCTGTTCTTCCTTCCGGTTCCTGTTCTTCCTTCCGGTTTCTGTTTTACTTTCCAGACACTATACGGCAATCATTATTTCATCAGTTTCTGCAATGTTGCAACCAGTTCATCCACTGTTGCATCTTTTCCCTCTCTTATATCATCCGCCACGCAGGTACGAATATGATTTGCAAGAAGTACTTTATTAAAACTGTTCAATGCCGCATTCACAGCCGAGACCTGTACTAAAATGTCCGGGCAATAGGCATCATTTTCTACCATTCTCCTGATCCCCCTGACCTGCCCTTCGATCCTGCTCAATCTGTTCAGTAAATCTTTATATTCTTTTTCCGAACGCTCCTTTGTCTTATGACAGCAACCCGGACAGACTTTTTCTTCTTCCATGATTATGCTCCTTTTTGATCGAAATTATGAGAGACACACTTTGTGGATTTTAATACCCCCTATAGGTATTCTTCACATTCCGAATTATATACCCATAAGGGGTATATTTCAAGTGCTTTTTCTATTATTTTCGGGATTGATTATATTTTGGAGATATTTCAAAAAATAAACCGGAACCGGAAATGAATTTCTGTCTGCTTTTGGCTTTGATAAAAATCCTTTTCCGGTTCCGGTTCTTCAATTTTTCTTTTCTGTAAGATTCTATTCAGGATATACCAGGTTTCGGTCCTTCTTCAGGCTGTCCCGGTATTTTCTGATATAATATTTCGCCATATCAAGATTCTGTTCCTGATAATTTCCACACTGTTCCGGTGCCGCCCCCGGAATCTCGCCTTCAAATCCTATAATAAAATCACACAGATCCATAACAAGGTCGTAAATATCTTCTGAATCTAAATTACCGAACATAACAAGATAACATCCTGTCCTGCAGCCCATCGGTCCAAAATAAATCACATCTTCTTTACTCTCACTGTTTCTGAGATAGGTTGCCGCCAGATGCTCGATCGTATGCAGTGCCGGTGTATCTATGACCGGCTCTCTGTTCGGTGCTGTGATCCTCAGATCAAATGTCGTCGTAACACAGTCTCCTTTCGCATCTCTTCTTGATACATACAATCCCGGCATGAGATTCAGATGATTGATTGTAAAACTTGCAATTCTTTCCATTTTAATTCCTCAGTTTCTTTTATTTTTCTTTTCTGCCTTCTTTTATGTAAAACTTCGAAAATCAGAGAGAAAGTTCATCGATCTTCTTCAGTTCTTCTTCAGAGAACTCCGTATTTTCAATCGCTTTGATATTGTCAAGCAACTGCTGCGGTCTCGATGCTCCCACCAGTACACTGGTTACGATTCCATCTCGTAAAATCCAGCTCAGAGCCATCTCTGCCAGAGTCTGTCCACGTCCGGCTGCGACCTCGTTCAAAGCACGGATTTTCATGAGCTTTTCTTCTGTAAGTGCATCCTTTTTCAAAAATCTTCCATCCGTCATGATCCGGCTGTCCTCCGGGATTCCATTCAGATAACGGTTCGTCAGAAGTCCCTGTGCCAGCGGACTATATGCAATGATTCCTTTCTTCAGTTCTGCTGCCTTTTCTTTCAGACCATTCTTCTCAATCGTCCGGTCAAAAATAGAATAACGATTCTGATTAATAATAAACGGACAATGAAGATCCTTCAGGATCGCAGCCGCTTTTTCCATGGTCGGTCCATCATAATTGGACAGTCCTACATAAAGTGCTTTTCCCGACTGTACTGCTGTAGCCAATGCACCCATGGTCTCCTCTAATGGTGTATTCGGATCCATCCTGTGATGATAAAAGATGTCTACATAATCCAGTCCCATTCTCTGCAGGCTCTGATCCAGGCTTGCCAGCAGATACTTTCTGCTTCCCCAGTCCCCGTAAGGGCCATCCCACATCAGATATCCCGCTTTTGTACTGATCACCATCTCATCTCTGTGCTGTCCCATCTCTTCTTTTAAGATTCTGCCAAAATTCTTCTCGGCACTGCCCGGTTCCGGTCCGTAGTTATTCGCAAGATCAAAATGCGTGATCCCATTGTCAAATGCCGTAAAGCAGATCTGCTTCATATTTTCATAGACACCGGTATCTCCAAAATTATGCCAGAATCCCAGTGACACTTCCGGTAATTTTAATCCGCTTTTTCCACAATACACATAATCCATTTTCTGATATCTTTCTTCTGCAGCCTGATACATACTCTTATACCTGCCACTCAAAATGTGTTGAAATATACTCAAACACATCGAGAAATTGAAGTCCTTGCGGATACTTCTTACTGCTTCAATGTGTATGCTTTGGCGATTGTAAACAATACGCTACTCACAAGTTCTTGTACACTCCACAGTCGTAAATTCCTGCGATAGCCCGCAGTACATACTTACGTTTGCTTTCATTATGCAACTTCGTAAGTTAAAGCATCTCTTAGATTAAGAGCAGCATTAAAATCCCTATCCTCGACATAGCCACAATCACAACGGTATATTCTATCTGAAAGCTTCAAATCTTTCTTGATAGCACCACAGCAGTGACATATTTTGGATGATGGATACCATCTGTCTACGACTCTTAATTCAATACCATTTTCATCACACTTAGCTTTAAGCTTAGTTCTGAATTCATAGAACTTTTGTGATGCAACGGCTTTTGATAGATGTCTGTTCTTCATCATTCCTGATACATTCAAATCTTCAATCGTTATATAAGATGGCTTGGTTTTCACTATCTCGGCTATTGATTTATTGATATAATCAGTACGGATATTATCTATTTTATGATGAAGTCTTTGTACTTTGAGCTTTTGCTTTTGTATATTCTTTTGAGTGGACTCTCCTTTCTTTAAATTTTCATACTTGCGTGAGAGACATCTTTGTTCTCTGCGCAGTTTCTTTTCCAATTTCTTAACTCTTGCTGACTTATTGATATTTTTATAAGTTTTACCATTAGAAACAATCGCCAAGTCTTTCAACCCCAGATCAATTCCTATACCGTCATTGCTATTATTAGCAATCTTAGCGTCGGGAATTTCCACAAGAACTGACACATAATATCTGCCTGCTTTGATGGATACTGTACCGCTTTTGATATTCCATCCGTCTTTAGTTGTTGGTATATAGCCTTTTTCTTTAATGCGTACCCAGCCTAAAGTGGGTATGTTCAACCTATGTCTCTCGCATCTGCAATCTTTAGGATTATTCTTTACGAAATACATTTTTACATCAGATTTACCTTTCTTTTTGAAATTAGGAAAAGCACTTTGATGTTTAAAAAATCTTGTAAATGCAGTACATCCATCTTCAATAGACTTTTTTACAGCTTTTGAATATGCTTCTTTAATCCATATTTTATCAGGATTATTAGGAATGTACTCATTATTGAGCCATACGCTGAAACTCTTGCCAGTCATAAACTTTTCACCTTTATCGTATAAAGCTTTGTTGTGATCAAGATAGAAGTTGTAAACATATCTACAAGTGCCGATAGTCTTGTTAATCTTGATTTTTTGCTCGACTGTCGGATTTATTTCCGTTTTGAAGCTCTTTAGCAATTTCCTCATCCCCTTCTATTTGTTTTTTATACTTACGAAGACCGTACAATCTACAAGAAAAAACGTGAAGTATAGATACAATATCCTGTACAAGTTCTTCTTGCGGTGATAGTTCTTCATTATTCACTACCACTATGGTTGTATTAAACTTCATACAGAATTTTTCAAACCAATCATAGCCAAATCTGACAAATCTATCTTTATGTGTAACTATGATAGTTTTGATTTTTTGTTCCATTACTTCATCTAATAATTGATTCCACTTTTTACGATTGTAGTTAAGCCCACTTCCATAATCTTCAATACATTGATCTACAATGATACCTTTAGCATTGCAAAACTGACGTAAAAAAGTTACTTGGTTTTGTAAATCATCTTTTTGGTTTCTTGTAGATACTCTGGCATAAATAACAATCTGACGATTATCGTTTTCAGTATTTATGCCCTTAAACTGAAGATATTGGTCATAAGTATAATAACGCCTATCAGTCGGAGTCCGATTTGCTTTCAGAATCCCCTCTCTATCCCAACGTTGTAACGTTTTGACTGAGACACCCAATAATTCAGCAAAATCTTTTGGTTTGTAATTAGTGATATTAGATGTGTTCATAACAATATCCTCCATGAGTATATTTTAACACATTTAATCACTATCGGCAATGATTTTGATTACTTAAAGTTTCCTCCTATGTATTCCGTTTTGTTGCAATCTACGGATTTCTATTCGTTATTCTATCACTTCAAATCTGTTATGTCATCGCTTTCTGCATTTTTAATCAAATTTTTATTCCCCCCATTCTTCACACCAGCTTTATATCACATACCTTCTTCCAGGTCCCAATATTTTATAAGATGAATTTTCTGAATTTTTTAAAAAATACATAAAATATAAAGAATTTTAATTTTAGGGTTTACAAACTCGTAACCTTATGATATTATTTTATTTGTCGAGCGGAAGTGGCGGAATGGCAGACGCGCTAGATTCAGGTTCTAGTGGGAGTTTTATCCTGTGGGAGTTCAAGTCTCCTCTTCCGCATTGATAAGAAAAGAAATCCTTGATTTGAGGATTTCTTTTTTTGTTTGAAATTTGACCGGGAATACTTACCCGACATCATTATATTTATACCAACAAATGTAATTTCCTCATAATCTCTTAATAATTTTTATAATTCTTTTTCTTTCCCGACACACCCCGGACACAATTTCCCTCTATAATAAAATCATCAAATAAAGAAGACGGCGATTGTATTAATTGCTTTTTATGATTGCCGGTCTTCGCCTAAAAATTACGAACAGTTTACATATATTACTGCCCGGAGCAAAAGCCCCGGGCTGATTTTATACTAAAAAATCTGCTTTTGATCCTGTAACAATCTACAGATCAAAGCAGACTTTCCTCCCCATTTCTCTCAAGCTATCTCATACAGATATACACCATATAACCTAAATAGAGCAACAGCATGATAATGCCTTCTTTTCTGCTCAGCCTTTTCTTTGTCCACGCCATCAGCCATACAACGATACTAAAGCCGACAAGAATCACAATATCAACAACATTTTCCATTAAAAATACAGAATACACCTTGCGTTCTCTGCTTCGCAGTCCACGCTTAGCAAAACGTTTCCGTGGTGGGTATGCCTACGTACTCCGCTTAACCGTGGAAGATTATCACCGCTATCTTTACTCTGTGTCCGGGAAACAGTCGAAAAATTATCACATCGACGGAACTTTCCA
>ERZ827168.1301-NODE-1301-length-34860-cov-4.639391_pt1 | contig 34860 bp, 32 predicted proteins | sample MGYA00519868_ERZ827168 | MGnify/ENA primary metagenome ERZ827168 (study PRJEB31778, sample SAMEA3449271) | human gut metagenome | biome: human gut; feature: human-associated habitat; material: faeces | place: United Kingdom | collected 2010/2012 ...
CGGCGCGTTCGTGGACATCGGCGGCGTGGACGGCCTCGTCCATGTGACCGATCTCAGCTGGGGCCGCGTGCGTCATCCCTCCGACGTCGTGAAGGTTGGCGACGTGATCAACGTCAAGATCCTGAACGTCGATCCGGAGAAGGAGCGCGTTTCCCTGTCCCTCAAGCAGACCAGACCCCGCCCGTGGACCGTGGCCGCCGAGAAGTATCCGGTGGGCTCCGTCGTCGAGGGTAAGGTCGTCCGCATCACCACGTTCGGCGCGTTCGTCGAGCTGGAGCCCGGCCTGGACGGTCTGGTGCATATCTCCCAGTGCGCCCTCACCCGCATCGAGAAGGTTGAAGACGCGCTGCACGTGGGCGACGTGGTTCGTGTGAAGGTTCTGGACGTCAACACCGAGGCCAAGCGCATCAGCCTGTCCGTCCGCCAGGTGCTCGAGGACGAAGCCCTTGAGAACGTGGAGACCGCCGACATCGCCGATGAGTACGCCATCGAAGGCGAAGAAACCGCCGCTCCCACCGAGGAATAATTCGCTTCTCCCCGCACCCCCGCAGCTGAAAACTGCGGGGGTGTTTTCAATTTGCTTGAGCACTGCGCAAAGCCGCAAAGTTTGATGCGCCGTCTTAAACAATGAGTAAATCGAGAGGTATGACGTTGGATCCATTTACCCAATAGAGATACAGCAAGTCGTCTGAAACGATTCCCATCAGGATAAATGGAAGCCCTTTTGATGCGCAAATCATCTTCCGCGCATAGACGAGATCTGCATCCGAGAGCTCGTATTTTCCAGAGGGATGACCGTGAACGATTCCAACAAAGAAGCTTGTTGCATCAAAGAGAGCCGCTACGTTTGAAACGCTGAGCCTGCAATAATATCTTTCCGATAAGGCCTCGGCATCAAGAATAAATCGATCAATCACATTCTTGCCGGAAGAGCCAATGATTCCCATCTTCTCACGCGCGTTATAGGAAAGCTGTTTGATTATTTCTTTGTACGTTGCTTCGCTTATCCTGATTCGCATGTAGATTCCCCTTCACAGGTTTTCTTGAAGGATGAGCGCATCCAGATTTGGTTGAAAAAACAGAGAGGGGCATGCGCCCCTCCCCCGCTTGAAGCCGATTGCTCCATTCCTTGTTGAGCGTTGTTCCTCTTAATCCTCCCAGCTCCCGCAGTGGTCGCCGCCCGTGGTGCTCGTGCGGTGATAGCCGCACCAGCCGTCGCCATCATAATAGCGGCAATTTCCGCAGCATGCATAGCGGCATCCATCCTCGGCCTTGAAATCAACCAGTTCAGCATCCTTGAGCAATTCCAGAGAGACCTCGATGTTCGTATTCATACTCGTTCCTCCTCGTCGTTTTGCTTGGTAGCGTCAGTTATGAATCGCTTTCTTGCAGGTGAACCCCGCAAGCGGTCGACGGAACGCGCGCGATGGTTATTTAATCTTTGCCCAGTTGTTGACGGAAAGCTTCGCTCTCGGATTGGTCTTCCATTTCAGGTTCCAGACCGTACCAACCTGATCGGAGAAGCCGAGGCATTCTACCTTAACCTTGTAGGTGCTGTTCTTATTGAGCTTGAAGGTCGCGGTTTTATTGTAGGGATAGTTGACGATGGCGCTTCGGGAGCTTCCCCCGCAGGACACAGTAACCTTGAATTTGCCATACCACGACTTGCTGACAGTCTTGGTCGTCCCCTTGATCGCGTTTTTCCACGCAGTCGCCGAGACCTTTCCAGCCGAATGAGAGATCTTCAGCGTGGCGTCCTTTTTACCCGTGGTGATCGTGTAGCTGGTGGTTCCCGTTCCCTTGTAGGAAGCACTGGCCGCGAGAGCCGTCGAGAAGATCGCCAGACCCAGTGCCAGCACGAGCGTTAGGGCAATCATGCGAATGAAATTCTTCATGGAATTCTTCCTCCTTTTGGTCGTCGCGCGTTCCATCATCCTCATTATAGTAAAAATGTTTACTAAAGTCAATAGTAAATATTTTTACTGCATATAATACATGGAGATTCGATTATGGAGAAGTACCCTCTATGGATTATATTCGCAGAATGCGCGACCTGCGGGAGGACGCCGACCGAACGCAGCAGCAAATTGCCGAGGTGCTTGGCACGTCGCAAACCATGTATGCTCGTTATGAACGCGGTGCGAACGAGCTGCCGATTCGCCATCTGATTGTGCTGTGCAGGTACTATGGCGTTTCAGCCGACTACCTGTTGGGGCTTTCCGACGAGCCCGGTAGCCATTGCCCATGCGCGCGCCGCGGGAAACCCTGAGCCACTTTTGCTTGAAAGTCTGTAATACTGGACATACGCGCGCGGGCGCGGTATAATGGGAGACCTGCGGCCTACAGGTCGCGGGAGGGAGCTTGAAGGATGAAAAAGAAAACGATTCTTACGTTGGGATTGATTTTGCTGGTGCTTGTGCTGGCGGGTGCTGCCGTGCTGGTGCTTCGCGGAAGGCAGAGCGAGTTTTCCGGTGATCTGGTAAAGAACTCGGATGCGTATCTTCTGGACATTCAGAGGATGAACGGGACGGACAGCCATACGCTGACGCTGAAGAAGGGCGACTCACTCGCGGTAACGTTTGAAACCACGGGCGGCCAGCTGACCATGGAGATCACCGCGCCCGACGGCAGTGCGATTTATCAGGGCAACGGCACGGCGGAAGCCACCGAGTTCACGCTCGGCGTGCCGGAGGACGGTACATACGTGATCTCGGTTCGCGCGGAGAAGGCGAAGGGCGCAGTCCATGTGCGCCTTTCCGACGCGGGCGCGGCGGAAACTGGCGCTGGGCGAGGGTGAAGCGCCGGACTCAAAAATGAATACGAAAAGCGGCTCTCATGGAGGAAAATCCGTGAGAGCCGCTTTTCTATGCGGGCAGGGTCAGTTTGCGGAGGGGAGGGTGAAGAGGATCTGCCGGTCTTCGTCCATGTGGGTGATCTGGATGGCGTATCCGGGGAGGTCGCAGGGGATGGACTCGACGTGGTAGAAGAGGTAGACGGCGCGGGAGCCGTCGTTCAGGATGGCGTTCGCGAAGTTGGAGATCGGGTTGGGGTGGGCGTAGGCCGGAACGTCCACGCCGGGGTTCAGCAGGGCGTACACGCTCTCGAACAGCGCGTCCGCGTCGACCGCGTCGTACCAGCACGCGGGGCAGGGCGGCTTCGCGGCGAGCTGCGCTTCGCGCGGGTCGTCATAGCGGGCAGCGTTTTGCATGCCGCCGCAGTTCGGGTCGCGGTGCATGTAGTTTCCGTGTGCGGTCATGTAAACCGGCGCGGAGTCGGCGGTGTAGTCGATGGTGACGGAGGCGAAGTCGTCGCCCGCGGCGCACGTGATGCGGTTGACGGTCGCGACATCCGCGTCGAACGCGCCGCTGAAGATTTCCGTAGTCTTTGCGTCGTTCGGCGCGCACTTCACGCTGATGCTCAGCGGCGGGCAGTCGCCGCCTGTGGCCGCGGCGACGTGGACGACGTCCGTCGTCTCTTCCCTCAGCCAGCCGCAGAGGGTGAAGGTGAGGCCGTATTCGTCAACGGCCACCTGCGTGCTGCGCCGGCCGCTGTCCAGCGCCTGCGGCAGGATGAGATGGAGATCGTCCCGGCTGATCACGAGGTTCCAGCGGCCGGGACAGCTGTCCACGCCGGACTCGGAATCGTTGAGCGCCAGATAGACCCGCTCGCTCCGGACCGGGGTCAGGCGCACCTTCATGGTGACATACGCGCCCTCGACGCTGACGTATTGCATCTTCATGTTCACCACGCCGTCGCTCGCGGAATCGTTCCATTCGCTTTCGCTGAAGGCGGGCACGGGCGTGGGCTCGGGCGCGACCAGAGTGGGCTCGGGCGTTATCAGAAGCGCGTCGTCCGCCGGAGCGAGGGGCGTGGGCGTGGGGGTCGCGTTCATGCCCGCCGCGAAGGCGCAGGCGACGGCCGCGAAGATGAGCACGGCCGCGGCGACCATGGCGACGCTGATTTTCTTTTTCACGATTTCATCCTTCCTTTCCATGACGCCGGCAAGCAGCGCCCGTTCGTCCTCCGCCGTCAGGCGAACGCCGGAGACACGGCGGTTTATGGCGGAGCCAAGCTTATTCCTCATCGTAATACCATCCTCTCAGCTCGTTTTCCAGCCGCTTTCGGGCGCGCTGAAGTCGGGTTGTTACGGTATGCTCGTTCAGGGACAGTACGCTCGCAATCTGTTTTACCGGCATGCCCATGTAATAGCGCAGAAGCACCACCGCCTTGTACTTCGGCGGGAGGGCGAACACGGCGCGGGTCACGGTGTCGTCGCGCGCGTCCGCACCGGGCGCTTCGCCGGAGGGCGCGCACGCGTCCAGATCGACGGTCACGCGCTGCCGCCACGCGCTTTTCAGGCAGTCGCGGCAGGTGTTCACGGCGATGCGCGTGAGCCACGTTCGCTCGTTCGCGTCGCCGCGGAAGCCGTCCAGCCCGCGCCACGCCTTCACGAAGGTATCCTGAAGCGCATCCTCCGCCGAGGCGCGGTCGCCGAGCAGCAGAAGGCACAGACGAAGCAGCTCGCTTCCGTGCGCGTGGATCATCCGTTCCATGGCCATGGCGCGTTCGCGGTCGTTCACAGGCTTCCTCCCCCTTCCATTGATTAGACGAGCGGGCGGGGAAAACGCATTCAGGCGATTCGAAATTTTCTTCGAACCGCCTGAAGGATGGGAAAGGGAGTCGTTTATCCGCCGGGGAACAGCTGGGAAAGACAGCGTTCGAAGCCCGCGGCGATGACGTTTGCGGTTTCCGGGCCGACGGAGTTGGTTTCCTCGTAGTGTCTGCGCCCGGCGGAATCACAGGCGTTGGCGAAATAGGGCGTGTCCGGGTGCAGCAGGAAGTCGTTCGGCGGCACAATGTAGCCCAGCTCGTCGTTCGCCAGCCCGCAGATCAGAAGCGAATCGGCGCTCAGGCCGCGGCGGGTCATGATCGCCGCAAGCGGCTCCGGATTTTCGCGCTCCGGCGCGGCGGCGGTGGAGGCGGAAAGATAGCGCCCGGTCACCAGCTCGGGAAACAGCTCGCCGGGAATCAGCGCGAGGTACATATTTCCCAGACGAAGCACGGACAGCTCGCTTTCGAGCGCGTAGCCCGTCGCGCCCGAGCCCGGCACGGCGCGGGCGTTCAGAATGCCCAGCATGCGCGCGAGCAGGAAGGCGGTGTTGTCCAGCGGCACGGTGAGCTCCGTGCGCGCGATGTCCAGCTCGGCGGCCAGCGGCCTGCCGTCTGAAACGCGCAGAAGCGCGCCCGCCAGCATCCGGCCGGTGGTTTCGAGGTTCTTTTCGGCGTTCAGGCTACCGTCCGCGTTCTTCTCAAACTCCTGCGTCATCACGAGCCCGCCGATCGCGCCGGGCATGAACAGCATGCGTTCGCCGGTTCGCTCCAGCAGAACGTCGGCCATCACGCCGGGAAAATCGCGGCTGAGGAGCGTGTTCTGCCCGCGCAGCGACTCCGCGTGCGCGCAATAATTGACGATGCGAAAGCCCGCGCCGCCGTCGTCGGGCGCGAATTTCAGGTGATGGATGTACGGGTCGTACTCATAGGGCAGGCGCGAATCGCGCTGCATGCCGGCGGTGGCGGCCTTCCCGTAGGAAAGCGTTCCTGCGCGGCGGTCGGCGTATGCGTCGAGGGCGGCGCTGCGCGCGGCCTGAAGCAGGTTTTGCATGAAGGCTTCGTTCTTGCCGTCCCTGCCCACCTTGCCCCACAGACCCATCGTGTCGACGCCCGCGTGGGTGTGCGTGGCGTATACGTTGACCTGCGCGCAGTTCCATTCGCGGCACTCGACCGCCAGCGACGCGCGAAGCTGCTCCACATACGCCCGCGAAAGCCCCACGCAGTCGACGCCGATCAGCAGAACGCCCGCGCCGCCGCAGTCCAGCCATACGGCGGTGGCGCGGGGAAGGTCGAGCACACCGGTGATCTCATAGCCGTTTCGGTATCCGGCAATGTACAGCGGCCCGGCGTTCTCCGGAAGCGGAATTTCCCGCTGGCCGAAGCCCGCGCGCCAGCGCGGCTCGCTCTCGCAGCGCGCGCCCGGCGCGGCGCACAATAGAAGCGCCAGCAGAACGCACAGCGCGCGGCGAAGAAAAACGGGAAAATGCATCGGAAAATCCCTCCCTGTCGGAATGGCGTTTCATAAGGCCTACAGCAGCCCGCCGATGGAATCGCGCATCGGCCACAGGCAGCGCAGCGCGTCCCGGAGACGAATGCCGTTGACGCGCGTGAGCAGAAGCGTCGCGGCGAAGGCGAGCAGAAGCGGAATCAGCGTGCAGACGGATGCGAGAACTTTTCCGGCGGCGCGGGATTTTCCGCGGTGGGTAACGCATGCCGCGGGAAGCAGCGCGAGCGCCGCGCCGAGAAGAGCCGCGGGGATGGACGGCTGAATCGTCCCCTTGTGAAAGCCCGAAAGCACGTCCGCGGCGGTTTCCATGGCCGCGCCGGGCGTTCGTCCGCCGAGACGGGTGAACCACAGAAGCAGGTCGGACACATAGCGTATGCCAAGCGCCGCCAGCGCGCACAGCGCGGCGGTCAGCATTGGCAGGGCAATCAGAAATCCACGCCATTTTCGCATCGTCAGTCAGCCTCTCGTCCGCGGGAATTTTGGGAATGCGAGGAGAATCCTGCCGAGATACCGGAAAATGGTCAGTCAGTCCGCTTTCCGGAAAAGATGAATCATTATCCGTCACTCGCTCACGATGAACGCGCGGCTGGCGTGCTGGGTGGGCGGGATGGTGAGGCTGACGCGCCAGCCGCCGGGGACGGCGGCGTATGAAGCGTCCATGTCGTCCTCCCAGCGCAGCACCGCGTCGCCGAGCCGCAGGGCGCGGTCGCTCAGCCGCTCCGGACGTTTGGGGGTCATAAAATGGAAGGAAACGGGGCCCGCGGGGCGCAGCAGGTCGAACGATTCGATGATGCGCACCTGCTGCTCGGAGGGCGACAGAATGACGCTGCGCTGCCACGACTGAACGCCCAGATTGTCCGGGAAGGCGGGCGCGAGATTGACGGACAGGCAGACGAAATCGTCCGAAAACCGCGCGTCGAGGTCGCGCGCGCCGCCCGTTCCGCGCACGGGGCCGATGCCGCCGATGGCAGGCAGGGCGTGCGCGTCGGCCAAGGGGCGCGCGGGGGTCAGGTCGGTCAGGATGGGCTGGCCGTTCAGGAAGAGGTACAGGTTGCCCGCGTCGATGTGGTCGCCGGACAGGCTCCCGCCGATGAGCGCGGCGCGGAACGGGCCGACGGAGGCCGCCGTCCGCATCGAGTCCAGCAAAAGCACGCGCTCGCGCGTGACGGGCAGCGCCGCCTGCGCCTTGAAGGTGCGCGCCATCAGCGCGTTCAGAAACGCCGCCGTCGGTGTGACGGGCGAATTGGCTTCGTCGTCGTTCAGGAACGCGCCCAGACGGCACAGCCCCTCGTTTCCGGCGCACACGCCCACGCGGTACATTGCGCGGCCGTCCAGCCGGGGCTGCGCTTCGCCCTCGGGGTTGACGAAATAGCCGTTCCCCATGTGCGACGCAACGGGATACTCCGCCGCGCGCTGGAACCACGCGCCGCCCCCCACGTCCACGTGGCCGCCGGTGCAGGTGAGAAGCAGCGTCGCCGCGTCGGACAGCGCCGGTACGTCCTGTATCCAGCCCTCGAGCCCGGCGGGATGCGCGCCGTCGCGCGGAAGCGGGCGCACGCGCTCGTCGATCAGCAGAAGCGCGCGGCGAACGCCCGCCCAGCGGCGGCCGTCGTTTTCGTCAGCCAGCAGGAAGACAGCCAGCACGGAAATCAGATTCGAAAGCGTCCAGCCGCCGCGGCGCTGCGCCCACGCGGGCGCTTCGCGCTGGGCAAACGGCGCAAGCAGACGGCGCGCGAGCTCGCGCTGAAGCCGGCGCGTCACGATGGAGGCCGCGCCGGTAAACGCTTCGCCCGCCAGCGTGTACGTCCACGCCAGCAGCTCGGCGGTGGCCAGCGCGAACGCGTCCGCTTCCGGCTCGCCGTATTCGTCCAACGGTTCGCGCCAGCTGGCTTCGCCGCAGATTTCCCAGACCAGATCGGCCATTCGGGGCAGATAGCGGTCGAACCCCTCGGCGCAGCCGGACAGAAGCAGCGCGAAAAGCTGCCGCCGGCATTCCTCGCGCGCGGCGGGGAACGCGCCGTCTCCCGAAAGGCCGTCCGAAACCATGGCCGTCGGGAACGGACGGTTCAGCGCCTTTTCGGCGGCGCGCTGCCAGTCGCTGACGGACTGGCCGTCGGCCTCACCGAACGCGGTGCGGTCGATCAGCTGCCCGGGACGCGCCGGGCGCAGGTGATACATGAGATCGTTGAGAGCGGTCGTGAACATGGCGTTCTATGCCTCCGGCACATCCGTCCAGTCGCCCGTACGGGCGGAATCCGCGGCGGCGGCGAGCACGGCCTGCGGCTTCAGACCGTCACCAATGGACGGACGCGGAGCCTTTGTCGTGCGTCGCGCAGTCGGGGAAGAGAATCATCGCAGTGGAACCGCCCGGAGCGCGCCGGGCGCGAGTGGTACGCTGCATCCGTCCGATTGCCCGGGCGGCGAACGCGGTTTGCGGCTTCAGGCCGTCATTGGTGGACGGAGGCGGAGCCTTTGCCGTGCGTCGCGCGGCCGGGAAAGTGAGGGATACGCGAGACGGTGTTTTACGTCTCCGGCACATCCGTCCAGTCGCCCGTACGGGCGGAATCCGCGGCGGCGAGCACGGCCTGCGGCTTCAGGCCGTCTTTGATGGACGGACGCGGAGCCTTTGCCGTGCGTCGCGCAGCCGGGAAAGTGGGACGGCGTTTTATACCTCCGGCACATCCGTCCAGTCGCCCGTGCGGGCGGAATCCGCGGCGGCGGCGAGCACGGCCTGCAGCTTCAGGCCGTCTTCGATGGACGGACGCGGAGCCTTTCCGTGCGCCACGCAGTCGAGGAAGGAATAGTAGCAGTGGATATGGCCGCGATCCCAGCCGATGGCGTTTTTCGGCGGCAGGAACGTGCCCGCGGGCGCGGGGTAGCGCGCCATGCACTCAATGCGCGTGAAGCCGCGCCGTCCGCCCAGCGGAGCCTCGGGAACCGTGTTGTCGAAGTACCACAGCCAGCCGGGCTCCATCAGGTCGAACTTCAGCGCGCCCTTCTTGCCGTAGATTTCAAAGCCCATTTCGTCGTTGGTGCCGGTGGCGATTTTGCTGGCCTCCACGGTGCCCAGCGCGCCGTTCGGCATGCGCAGGGTCAGGATGGCGTGATCCTCGGCCAAATCGGTTTCCACGCCGCCGGTCTTTGTGGGACGTGACGCGTACAGCGTGTTCGCCGCGCACATCACGCGTTTCGGGAAGCCGCAGATGTCGGTCACAAGGTCGAGCGCGTGGGAAGCGAGGTCGAGAATCACGCCGCCCTGCGCTTCCTGCTTCCAACCGATGGGACGCGCTTCGTCCACCGAGCCGGAATGCAGATATTGCGCGTGGAAGCCGATGATCTCGCCCAGCGCGCCCTCCTCCGCCAGCTGCTTTGCGCGCATGGTGGCGGGCAGGAAGCGGTTGTTCATCACCATCTGCGAATACGCGCCGCTTTCGCGGGCGGCCGCGGCGATGCGCCGGGCGCTGTCCAGCGTGACGGCCATGGGCTTGTCCAGATACACGTGCTTCCCGGCCTTCAGAAGCGCGACGGCCATTTCCTCGTGCAGCGCGTTGGGCGTGCACACGGAAACCACGTCGATGTCGTCGCGGGTCAGAATCGTGCGCCAGTCGGTGGTATAGCTTTCAAAGCCCAGAAGCTCCATCGCTTCGCGCGCGGGCGCCTCGCGGCGCGAGCATACGCACTTCAGCACCGGCTGAAAGTCGATGCCCGGATACATCATGGGAATAGACCGGAGCGCGTGCGTGTGCGTGCGCCCCATAAAGCCCCAGCCGATTACGGCAATGCCAATCGTTTTCATATAAATCTGTACGCCCCCTTTTTCATAAGTATACCATAGATTTCCGCGCGGCGAAAGGGGCGAAATCGATTTGTCTCTACGGGATATTTACATTTTCCGCGTTGAAGGGCGGGGAGCGATTCGGTATAATGAACAACCGGGAAAGCAGACATGGGAGGGAATATACGAATGAGCCAGGTACATGTGATTGATCATCCGCTGATTCAGCACAAGCTGACGCTGATGCGGCAGAAGGAAACCGGCGCAAAGGACTTCCGCGAGCTTCTCAGCGAAATCGCGATGCTGATGTGCTACGAAGTAACCCGCGAACTGCCCCTGGAAGAAATCGAGATTGAAACCCCCATTTGCAAGTGCAAGAGCAAGGTCATCGCCGGCAAGAAGCTGGGCGTGGTGCCGATTCTGCGCGCGGGTCTCGGCATGGTGGACGGCTTCATCAGCCTCGTTCCCGCCTGCAAGGTCGGTCATATCGGCCTGTATCGCGACCCGGAGACCCATAAGCCCGTGGAATACTACTGCAAGCTGCCGCCGGATACCGGCGAGCGCGAGCTGATCGTGGTGGATCCCATGCTGGCGACGGGCGGCTCCTCCGCGGCGGCCATTCATTTCCTGAAGGACCGCGGCTGCAAGCACATCAAGCTCGTGTGCCTGGTGGGCGCGCCGGAGGGCATCGCCGTCGTTCAGAAGGAGCACCCGGACGTGGACATCTACATCGCCGCCATCGACGAGAAGCTGAATGACCACGCCTACATCGTTCCCGGCCTGGGCGACGCCGGAGACAGACTGTTCGGAACCAAATAAATCTGTGCGGCAGGGGAAAGCAAACTCCCCTGCCGCGAAATTTTTTTGAAAGCGCGCCGAGCCGCGTTCGATTGGCGAACGGGCGGAAAGAAGCAATGTGAGCATGCATACATGCCTTTATTCCGAACAAAATGAGGAAGTTATCGACCTGATCCGGCGGTTGATGTGCACGAATCAACCGCCGCTGACGCAGCGGCTGATTTACGCGCTGAAGGGACTTTACCCGCCTGAGATCGTCGAATATCTGCTGGGCGTATATTATCTGGAATTTGCGAAGGCGTATGTGCTGGGCGGAGGACGGTACATCGAGACGAAGGTGTCCTTCCGCCGCGCCCGCAGACATCTGAAGCGCGCGCTCTGCGCCAATCCGCGGGACGCGGAAATTCTGACGGCGATGGGCGAGTCCTACGACAGGGAGCGGCGGCCGCTGCCGGCATTCGATTGCTTTGAAAAGGCGCTGGCGCTCGATCCGGACAACGCCAGATTTGTCTGGAACCTGATGGAGCAGAGCTACCTGCTCGCGCGCGATGAAACGGTGCTTTCCCTCGACGCGGTGTTCCGCTGGGAGACATGCGCGGATCGGGCGAGATATTTCTGGTGCGGCGTGCTCTGCGCGTACTCGGCCGCCAGGCTTGGGGAAACGGAGAAGGTTCGCCAAATGGCGGATCGCGTGCTGGAAAGCGAGACCTCCGAGCTGCCGCAGCCCGACCTTGCCGCCGCGTGCCTGCTGGACGTGCTTTTTCTGGCCGGACGGTTTGACGAACTGAAACAACAACACGAGCGGCACGCGCAGGACGCAGCATGCGTTTCGTCGCCGCTGCTCATCCGGATGCGCGAGAAAAAAGAATGCCCGCCGCCAGAGAAACTCGCGCCTGAAATCATCGCCGCGTTCACGCCGCGAAGACTGCTGCCGCATCTGGCATGGTAGCGGCATGATTTCCACAAAAAACCAGCCGTTTCCGGCTGGCAATCGTCCAGATTTCATTTATTCATTCTCATCCGAAAAACCATACGCTGCGTGCTGCCGCACGCACCAATTCTCCGCCCATGAGCCGCGTGCGACGGTAAACCGCAGCGCAGGGCTGCAATCGCAGAACGCATCGTCGTCGATTTCCGTCAGGCTTTTGGGAAGCGTGACGTTTTGAAGGGATTCACATTCTTTAAAAGCCCAGAACCCGATACTGGTTACGCCCTCTGGAACGCGTATATCTGCCAAAGAGCTGCAACCGTAGAAGGTGTGCTCGTTGATGCTGGTTATACCACCCGGAAGCGTTAAACTGGGAAGAAGCTCACATCCGGAGAATGCAAAGGCTCTGATGTCCGATACGCTTTCCGGAAGCGGCATGTCGGAAAGAGACGTGCAATTGAGAAACGCGGCGCGGCCAATGCGGGTAAGCCCGTTCGGAAGCGAGATATTCGTAAGAGATGGGCAGTTATAGAACGCGTCGTCATCGATATTGGTTACGCCTTCCGACAGGGCTACGCTTACCACGGAGGTACAGTTATAAAAGGCGCTGTCCCCGATGCTCGTGATTCCGCGGGGGAGGATGCATTGGCTCTGCTTGGACGTTCGCGGCAGGCAGATCAACCGTCCGTCCACCTTGCTGAAGAGCATGTCATCAATCATTCCCAAGGCTGAATGATCGGGAGAAAGGCAAATGCTTTCCAGATGCAGGCAGCCGCGGAATGGGTTTGCTCCCAGATGCGTCACACTGTTGGGAATCGTTATGCGGGTAAGCGAATAGCAGCGATTGAATGCAAAATCGCCGATGCTGAGCAGATGGTCGGGCAGCGTCAGGTTGGAAAGGTAAGTGCAGCTGGAAAAAGCATGATCTCCGATGCTGGTTACCGTGTCGGGAATGATCAGACTGGCAAAAACTCTGCATTCAGAGAACGCATAGTCGCCGATGCTGCGAAGACCGTCCGAAAGCGTTATGGTGATGCGCTGCTCAAAGTCGGCGCACGAAAAAGTGCCGCCGCTGGAAATCTTCTGACGGAAAGGAGAGAAGTACAGCCAGAGCAGATACGGGCAGCCGATCAGTTTCTTTTCGACTTTGTTGATGAGCATATTGTCGACGACTTCCAAAAAGGGATGATTCGGCGAGAGTACGAACTCTGTAAGATCATTGCAATAAGTAAACGGGTTTATGCCGATGCTTTTCAGACTGTCCGGAAGCGATAGGCTGGCGAGGAAGGTACAGTCATGAAACGCGAAATCATCAATGCCGGTTACGCCCTCCGGAATGGATAGGCTGACAAGTGATTTGCAGTGGCGAAACGCGTACCTTCCGATGATTGTTACCGCGTGCCCGTCCAGTTCAGGCGGGATGGACAGAGTTTCGGCGCGGCCGGTGTATTCTGTCAGTGTCGCAGTGTCGTCCGGCTGGATGGTATAGCGGAAGTCGCCGCAGGTATGTGTGTCTTCCGTTTCAGCGTGGGCAGCGACAAAGGACGCGCACAGCGTCAGAAGAGCAATCAGCAGAAACAGTATCAAAGGTAAACGCTCCTTCCTATGAAATCTGGATTCATTATATCGAAAAAATCGTTCGGTTTCAAGAAGGCGGGGCAACAAAAAACCAGCCGTTTCCGGCTGGCGGGGTGGTCAGGCGAGGTGCTTTTCGATCAGGGATTGGAAGGCGGGCTTGCCCTGCATGCCGATCAGGCGGTCGACTTCCTTGCCGTCCTTGAAGAGGACGAGCGTGGGGATGCTCATCACGCCCAGCGCGATGGCGGCGTCGGCGTTTTCGTCGATGTTGAGCTTGCCGAAGGTCACGCGGCCCGCGTATTCCTCGGACAGCGCTTCGAGCACGGGCGCGGCCATGCGGCACGGGCCGCACCAGGGAGCCCAGAAGTCGACCAGCGTAAGACCGTTCAGGTTCTCGGGTTTCAGGTTTTCGGAAGTAAACTGCTTCATTTTCAATCCTCCTGTCAGATTCATTGATTAAGGTGGGAATGCGGACGGCCGTATGCAGAGATTTTCGAGACGGGGGGCTTAATCTCCTGCGTCAGGCTTGTTTTTTTCTGCGCGGCAGACGTATTGCCTGCCGGCCTTGCGCTTTTTCTCGGTGGCGGCGAGAATGGCGAGCCCGACGCCCAGCATCAGGATGGCCGAAAGCGCCTGCGCCCATTCCTGAGAAAACAGAACGCTGCCCAGCAGAAGCCCGGCGATCAGGCATAGAAGCGGCAGACCGTAGGCCAGAAGCGAGGTTTTGGAGAGCGTCCGGCCGCTTAATTCCAGCGTGATTTCGTCGCCCTCACGGAAGCCTTCGCCGCTCAGCGGGTAGAGCAGGCGCTCCCTTCTGCCAAGGTCGCAGCCATGGCAGTGCGCGCAGGCCTCCTCGCGAAGCACCTCCGCCATCAGCACGCCGTTTTCGTTCACCACACGGGCGGTTTTCTTCATGGTCATCCTCCATTAAGGAAGCAAGCTTCCGAGTTCCGCGGGAAGGCAGGGAAAGCCCGACGTTTTCCCGGGGAGCGAACCGGGCGTTATTTCGCCCTGCGCGCCTTCAGAGCCTGCGCGATCTGCGCTTTTTCCCACGGGTAGGTCAGCTTCGGGTTCTCCGGAAAATCCCGGTAGAGGTACAGGCGGCTGTCCGCGGGCAGCTGATGCGCGACCTCGGTGAGCGGGCTGTCCGGCCGGAAATGCGCATAGAGAAGCGGGAAATTGTACGCCTCCGGCGACTGCATCAGATAGTAGCGGCTGCGGTCAACCTCGTGCGCGTCCAGACAGCCGAGGCTGTCGGTGATCGGCTGCACGGTGGAAACCGCGTCCCAGCCCTCGCCGATGAGGCGCAGGTATTCGTCCAGAAGCTCCGGCGTGACCAGCGGCCGAACCGCGTCCAGAATCACCACGCGCGCGCAGCCGAGCGCGTTCAGCGCGTCCAGACCATGCCGCAGGGTTTCGTTGCGCACCGCGCCGGCGGGCGCGCGGTCGAAGGCGTAGCGCCCGGCCAGCGCGCGCAGCTGCGGACAGTCCGCGCCCGCGACCATCACGCGGTCGACGAGCCTCGCGTTCGCGGCGGCGTCCAGCACGTATTCGATCACCGTGCGCCCGCCGATTTTGTGGTATTGCTTGGGCAGCGCGCTGCCGAAGCGGCGGCCGGCGCCGCCGGAAAGAATCAGCGCCGCGTTCATGAGACCTCCTCGCTTTCGCCGGAGGCGGGGGAAGCGGGCTTTTCCGTGGCGGAAGCGGCTTCGCCATCAGTGGGAGCCGGTTCGTCTTCAGAAGAAGCGGCGGCTTCCGCGTCCTCGGGCGAGCCTCCGGTCAGAAGCAGCGCGCCCACGCCCACGGCCAGATAGAAAATTTCGCGCATGCGGGTCAGGAGCGACGCTGTGATGCTGACGGACGGCGCGAGCCCCATCCAGCCCAGCGCCAGCGCCATGCCGGCCTCGCGCGAGCCGACCTGCATCGGAATGAAGAACACGAGGTTGCCGATCAGCGACGCGCAGGAAAGCGCCACCGTGCAGCCGGCGAAGGACACGTCCACCTGCATCACCCGGAAGATGATGAACAGCTCGCCCACCTCCATAAGCCGCCCGACGTATTCCAGCAGCAGCGTCGCCGCGAAATCGCGGCGGCGGCCGTGGAAGGCGGTCATGTCGCGGTCGATGGCCTCAAAGCTCTCGCGCTTTTTCTCAAGCGTCGCGGCGAAGAATTTTCCCGCCCACGGGACGCGGCACAGAAACCGCATCAGCGGCATGACCAGCCCGCGCTTACCGCTTCGGAAGAAGGCGAAAAGCGCCAGCGCGCAAAGACCCAGCGCCACAATGTCCGCCAGCGTGGCCAGCACGCCGCCCGGGCAGCCGAGCAGCAGGTATACAAACGCGCCCGTGAGCCACAGCATCACGTGGGAGAACACGTGCATCACCGAGAAGGTGAGCGTGGTGGCGGTGGCCTTTTCAAGGCCGATGTACGGCTTCATTTCCATGATGCGGTACGGCTCGCCGCCCACCAGTCCCATCGGCGTAACCTGATTGAGCGAAAAGCCGGAGATGGTCATCTTGAGCAGCCGCCAGAACGGCATGCTCTTCATGTCCCAGCCCATGATGGCGCGGTAGGCCAGCGTGTGCAGGGTGTACACCACCGCCCACAGCGCGATCAGCGACGGCAGCCATATGGGCATTTTGCTCAGGATGGTGCCGCTCCAGTCCACCTGACTCATGTCGGTCTTGGCCAGCATCGCGATGATGCCGATCACGCCGATGACGAAGAACACCACCGGGTACTTCTTGCGCTTCACCGGCGGCGTTTCGCTGCCGGGCAGCCTGTGCGCGTAGAGGATGTTCTCGGCGATGGCTTCGTATTTGGCGCGCATGTACAGCATCAGCCCGCCGAACACAAACAGCTCAATCGGGAAAAACAGAAGCGGCGCGCCGAGCAGCACCAGCAGAAACAGCGTGTAGGCGCGGGTGTTGAAGGTGAGGATGTTCGTCAGCTGAATGTATTTGCGGCTCTGGGCAAGGTAGTCCTGCCGCACGGCCTCGTCCACCTCGCCGCCGTTTTCCTCAATGGCCTTGAAAAGCCGCTGGAACGACGGGGTGGAAAGCTCCTGAAGCCGCGTGTACAGGCCGTAGAAATACAGATACAGCTTCTGAAAGCGCGCGCCCTTCCACGGCAGCTTCGCGCGGGCGCGGGCAATGTCGCGGGAGCGATCCAGCTCGCTGCCGTTTTTGTTTTTCAGGAAGAACAGATGGATGTTTCTGTAATAGTCCGCCAGCATGCACTGCCGCTGGTGCCCCGCGAATTCGCAGATCACGACCACCAGCCAGATCAGCCCGCCCCACGGCCGGCCGCCGGAGAAGGGAATCGGTTTGGACATCAGCCGGAGACACAGCGCGCAGTCAATCGCCACATACCACACGCCGGTGGACAGCGCGTCCAGAATGCGCCCCAGCGTGGACTTGTTGCCCGTCAGCCGCGCGAGCTGGCCGTCGGTGGAATCCAGAATGTTCGCCCAGATTACAAGCAGCACGCCGATGAGGTTCAGCGTGAAGCTCTCCGGATAAAAAAGCCAGCCGCCCGCGAAGCCGATGGCCATGGAAAGCAGCGTGACCATGTTGGGCGTCCATCCCAGGCGCATGAACAGCCGCGCCCACAGGTAGCCCAGCGGCTTTGTGAAGATGCGGTCAAAGAATTCCTCGGTGTCCTCGGACTTGTAGGCGGAGCGGATATCAGAGCGCATCCGCCTCCATTCGCTTTTAAGAGACATGCCGTTTTCCCTCCTTCGCAGGCTGCGAAAGCGCGTCCGCATAATTCCATGCGCGCGCCGCCCAGCTGCCGCCAAACACAATTTCCTCGCAGGTGTTGCCCTCGATAAACGTGTTGCAGCCGCGCAGCGTGGTGTCGATGGCGAAGGCGCTCAGGGCGCGGGCGCGGTCGACCCCGCCGGGCAGGATGCGCGAGACGAGCGCGTCCATTTCGGCGTTCGAGAGCGGATGTTTCTTCATGGCCGTGCCCAGATAGCGCGCGAACTCAAACTCAATGGGCGCGACGTAGCCCAGCGGGTCGATCAGCACGCAGCCGCCGTCCTCCACCAGCATGTTATATTCGTGCGCGTCGCCGTGTATTAAGTATCGCTCGGAATCCCGGAAGGTTTCCATCGCGTTCAGCGCGCGTTCGATGGAAGGGAGGAACGGCATAAGGCGCGCGTCGTTTTTCGCGGTCACGGCGGCGCGGGCGTTGGAAAGCACGTCTCCCAGCACGTCCTCATAGCGCGGAAGCGCGGTTTCATCCGGCGCGGCCGGGCGGCGCTGCTCGTAGAGCGAACGGAACACGCGCTCGCGCGGCGCGTGGTCGGCGGAATTCGCCGCAGGCACATAGCGCAGAAGCATCGCGCCCAGCTTTTCGTCCACATCGTACAGCGGGCACATTTCGCGGTAGGGCAAATGCCGGTAGCAGAAAACCTCGGTTTTCAGGCGCGGGGAAAACCACGGAACCACCTTTACGGCCACGCGGCCATAGCGCGCGCTCGCGCCATACAAAATCGCGCCGAAGCGGGAGCACGGCTCGTGCCCCTCGGGCGTGAACGCCCATTTCTCGCAGATGCGCTTCAGCTCGCCGGGAAAGGTCGCGAGCCACACGGGCGTCTCCGCAGGGAACTGCTGCGTGAGATAGCTGACGGTGTTGTCCGATATGCAGGAATGGTATGCCATGGACAGCCGAAACCTCTTTTCGCGGAAGTATGGCAAGTATATATCCAAAGTATTATAGCATTGCGTGCGATTCACGGCAAGCGCAAACTGCCGACAACATTGTGAAGAATTCTGTGCCCGTACTCTGTGAATTTCGCAAACAGGGAATTGCGGAACGCGCGGGGATATGGTATAATTAAAATGGTAAAAAAGCAGGAGGATACGGCAATGAAGAAATATTCAGTTCGTATGTTGACATGGCTTCTGGCTCTCGTCATGGCCTTCAGCGGCATGGCGATGGCGGAGACGGCGACCCCGGCGGAGACGACGGCGATCGCTGCGGCGGAAGAGCCGATCACCGTGACCACCATCACGGCGGTGGCGGAGTACCTGGGAACGATTCTGAACGCGTCCGTGGAGCTGGGAACGGACGAGGACGGCTGCCGGCAGATCACGGTCAACGCACCGTATCTGCAGGACACGCTGTTTGTGCAGCTCGGCGAGAGCGCGGTCGTGGTTCGCTACGGCGGGGAAGCGGTCGAGCTTTCCTACGACGTGCTGAACGAGGCGCTGGGCATGTATTCCTTCATGTCCTACGGGCTGGACGCGGAGACCGCGAAGAAGCTGTATACATATATGAACAGCGGCGACGCGCAGCAGGACGAGCTGGTGTGGCAGTCCATCCTGAACACGGAAATGAACCGCCTGCTGAGCCTTGTGATGGAGCGCGGGCTTTTCCGCATGACGGAAGAGGGCGGCTTTGAAATCAACGCCACGGTGCAGGACGTGGTTTCGCTGTTCGCGGAATACCTGACCCGCGCGGCGGCGGACGCGCAGCTGTCGGCGGCGCTTTCGCAGCTGAAAATGTGGGATTACATGGGAACCGACGCGGCGACGGGCACGCAGGCGCTGCTTGCGCAGATGACCGCCGCGGCAGAGGCGCTGAAGGCGAACCCGCTGACCGGCGTTTCCGGCAGCCTGCAGGTGTCGATTCTGTCGCAGGGCTCGATGACCCTGAATTTCGACCTGAAGGTCGACGCGTGCGCCACGGAAATCCACATGGAAATGGTGTTTGACGGCGAGCAGCTGATCGCCAGCGTGCGCGTGAACGTGGACGGCAAGTGCTTCACGCTGTCCGCCGCCGCGAACGAGGACGGCCTGAACGTCGAGTTCCGCATGACGGAAACGAGCGCGGCCGCGGAGGAAACGACGCTGCTGGAAGGCAAGCTGACGTACAGCGAGAAGGAATTCACGCTGGAAATCGATACCGCCGCGGGCGGACGCCTGTCCTTCAGCCTGATGCAGGAAGGCTATGATGAATACCGCGCGGCCTTCGCGTGCGCCGTCGGCGAATTCGCGCTGGACGCGGATATTCATACCGACTACGACGTTTTCGAGATGGAAGCGAACCTGAAGTTCGCCGACGCGAAGGCGCGCCTGACGCTGAACGTGGATGATGACGACGTGGACGGCAAGCTCGACATAATGGGCGGCGAGGATTACCTCACGATCAACCTGCATGGCAGCGACGACGTGTTCACGCTCAACGGCTTCGGCAGGGTGAGCGGCGACACGTTCTCGGTGAACGCGCTGTTTGTTGATACCTACCGCGGCCTTGAGGGCACGTTCAACATCGACGTGATCGATGAAGACGACATCACGAGCATCGAAGGCTCCGTGACGTACGAAGAAGGCCGCCGCTATGCCTACGACTACACGATTCTGGTGAACGGCGAAGTGGCTACCCGCTGCACCTACGAGCTGACGCCCGAGGGTCTCAAGAGCGTAACGATTACGGATTCCACCGTTCAGAGAACGGAAGCGACCGCCGAGCGCACCGCGACCGGCATGAAGGCCGTCGCCACGACGCAGACCAACAGCATCGGCGCGGACGGCGCGGAGACGGAGGGCATGACGACAGGATATACGCTGACCGTCGACGGCGTGAACTTTGTGTGCGACGTCAGCGTCAAAATGATGGGCATGGAAGAAGCGATGCCGCTGATGCAGATCACCGGCACGGCGATCGAAGAGGAAAACCGCCTCGCGTACCGCATTGACGTGGACGTGCAGGGTCAGACGATGTATATCGAGGGCGGTATCATCGAGGAAGCGTCGGAGAATGAGAACGATGTTTGCGGAAGGCTGTATCTGGCGACCAACGCGAACGGAACGGAAGACCGCATCGACCTGTCCTTCGTCCTGACGGACACGGGCATCAAGCTGGCGCTGGAAAGCACCGAGAACGGCGTTGCCCAGTCGGTCGGCAGTCTGTCCGTGAATGTGGAGACCGTGGTTCCCGAAACCGCGCCCGCGCACGTGACCGGCACGCCGCTCACGACCGAACAGCTGCTCGAGCTGTTTGCGCAGCTCGCACAGTAACAAGCTTGCGGTTTGCCGCCTCTACGCCGAGCGCGGGAGGCGGCAAATTCGCGTTCACGCTCCGTGCGTGAGAAAGGAGTTCACAATGAAAAAATGGTTCGTCGCGCTCTTGATTCTGGCGCTTCTGCCGGCGTTCGGCGCGGGGGCGGAGGCTGTCGGGGACTTCACCGTCCGTTACATGGAGGACGGCACCGCCAGCATTGTCTCCTATAATGGAACGGACGCGAGCGTGAAAATTCCTTCCTATTTTAATTCCGGAAATGCCATGCATCCGCTTACCGCCATTGGCGCGCAGGCGTTCATGGGCAACACCGCGATTACCGAGGTGGAGATTCCCGACGGCGTGGCCACCATCGAGCCGCGCGCGTTCAGCGGCTGCGTGAACCTTCAGAAGGTTACGCTGCCCGGGAACGTGACCGGCATTGGCGAGGGCGCGTTTGAAAACTGCGCCAGCCTGACCGAGATCAACCTTCCGGCCAAGCTGTATTACGCCGGCGCGAACATCTTCGCCGGCTGCTCCAGGCTGGTGCTGACCGAGGCGCAGCTGGCCGTGCTTACATCCACCGAAAGCGGCGAAAACACCGAGCAGGCGGCCAACGTTGCCGCCGCGCCCACGGGCGACCACACCGATTTGCAGGATCGGCTGGGACAGAACTTTCAGGAGGTCGCCGCCGCGCTGAACTGCACCACCGACGATCAGGTGACCAACGGCATTCAGTATTCCAGCGACGTTCTGACCGTGAATTCCGACGACGGCGCGCGCGTGTCGTCCATCTCCATCAACGCAGCGTCCGGCTACAGCCTGATGGGCGTGTACGTCGGCTCGAGCGCCTCGGACGCGGGCAGCGTGTTTGTCGAAAACGGCATGACGCTGGTGGACTCGTGGGATCGCGGCGCGACTTATTCCGACGGCGAAAACCTGAACATCACCTACTGGAAGGACGCGAACAATCTCGTCATCGGCCTGAACGCGGCGCTGCCCGTGGATGAAACGCAGTACGCCAAGGGCAAGGCCATCAAGAACGTGAACATCCGCACCGCGGCGGGCAAGAACCATACCATCATCCTGAGCGCGCCCGCCGGAAAGACGGTAGACTATCTGGGCGAATCGCAGCGCGACAACGAGGGCACGCTTTGGTATCACGTGCGCTACAACAACAAGACCGGCTGGGCCTCCGCCGATTACATCACGCTGATGAACGAAAACGGCGGCTTCGACGAGGCGTTCCAGCTGCTCAAGCGCGGCTCCAAGAGCGAAGCCGTGACCACGCTTCAGAAGCGGCTGATTGAGCTGAAGTATCTGAAGGGCACGGCGGACGGCTCCTTCGGCCCCGCCACGGAAACCGCCGTGATGCTGTTCCAGCAGGCCTCCGGCATGAACCCCAGCGGCATTGCCGATGAGGAAACGCTGAAGGCGATTTACAGCGACAGCGCCGTCGTGAAGCCCGGCGAGGTGGCCGGAAACACGCTGGAAATCGGCAGCAAGGGCGACGAGGTAAAGGCGATTCAGGACGCGCTGAAGGCCAAGGGCTATCTGACCGGCGCGAGCGACGGCAACTTCGGCTCCGCCACGGCCAGCGCGCTCAAGGGCTTCCAGCGGGCGAACGGCCTGCCGGTAACCGGTATCGCGGACGACGCGACGCGCGCGGCGCTGCTGGATGAGAACTCCGTCGCCATGACCGAATCGACCGGCGCGACGGCGAGCCTGTACGAGACGCTTAAAAAGGGCGATCAGGGCACGTCCGTCAAGACGCTTCAGGAAAAGCTGAAGGCGCTGGGCTACCTGACCGGCGCTGCCGACGGCAAGTACGGCGCGGGCACGGAAACCGCCGTGAAGAACTTCCAGAAGGCAGCGGGTCTCACCGAGACCGGCACCGCCGACCCCGAAACGCTGAGCGCGGTGTACGCCGCGAAGATTCCCGTGATCCTGTTCAAGCGCGGCGCGAAGGGCGACGACGTGAGCGCGCTCCAGCAGAAGCTGAAGGCGCTGGGCTACCTGACCGGCGCCGCCGACGGCAGGTACGGCGCGGGCACGGTAAAGGCGGTCGAAGTGTTCCAGAAGGACAACGGTCTGGAAGCGACCGGCCGCGTGGACGAGGACACGATGGCGGCGCTGAACGCGAAGGACATTCCGGCGCGCACGTCGTTTGCGCGCGGCGACATCGGCGACGACGTGAAGGCGCTTCAGGAGCGGCTGAAGGGGCTGGGGTACCTCGAGGGCGAGGCGGACGGCAATTTCGGCAGCAAGACCGAGCAGGCCATTCGCAAGTTCCAGCAGGCGAAGTCGATCAAGGTGACCGGCAAGGCCGACGCGGAAACCGTGAAGCAGATCATGGGAGGCGAGCCCGCCGCCGCGCAGCCGGAGCAGCCCGCGGAGAACGCCGGGGTGGAGCCGCAGACGCAACCAGAGCAGCCCGCAGAGAACGCCGGGGTGGAGCCGCAGACGCAGCCGGAGCAGCCCGCGGCGAACGCCGGGGCAGAGCCGCAGACGCAGCCGGAGCAGCCCGCGGAGAACGCGGGAGTTTCGGCGGGTGCGCAGAACCTTCTGTGCGGCAAGCTGGCCTATACGCTGCCCGAGGGCTGGTATCTTGTGAACAAAAACACGGCGGCGACGCTCGCCGCGCAGCCCGACGCGGCGGCGGTGTTCGCGGCGGCGCAGGGCGCGGACTTCTTCCAGAAGTGCGCCCAGATGGAGACCGACGAAATCTACAACGCCGAGGGCTACATGGTGATGCAGGTGAAGAACACCGGCCGCATGGGGCAGGATCAGGCCGTGCTGGACAGCGCGAAGGACGTGTTCGGCGAGTCCGTGCGCAAGGAAATGCAGAACAACGGCTATGACAAAAACTACGAATACGCGCTCGAAACCGTGGGCGACATTACGTTCTTCGTATCCTTCGCCAGCCGCGAAACAGACGGCAAGACCGAGTATATCTCCCATTGCGTGACCATCGACGCGGCGACCGACGCCATCGAGATCATTACCTACGCGGATAAGGAAACCACGCTGAACCTTTTGAAGGGCTTCGCGATCGCCGTCTGAGCGGCATTCCCTTCTCTGCCGCCCCCGACGGAACCCGCTTCCGCCGGGGGCGCTGCTGTTTTCAGGACATACGTATAGAGGAGAAATCCATGATTACCGAGACCATTGGAAGCATTACCATCGTTCTTCCGGAGACGGAGGGACTGTTTTCGCCGCGCGGGCTGGATCGCGGCACGCGGGCGATGCTGGAGCTGTATCCGCCGGAGCCGGGCTGGCGCGTGCTCGATCTGGGCTGCGGCGCGGGGCCGGTGGGCATCTATGCCGCGAAAATCTGCGGCGCGGAGAACACGGTGATGGCGGACATAGACCCGCGCGCCGTGTCCGCCGCCGCGCGCAACGCCGGGGCGAACGGGCTGACGATCGCGGCCTTTGTCTCCGACGGCTTCCGCCAGCTGACCGAAACCGGCTTCGACGCGATCTATTCCAACCCACCCTATCAGAGCGACTTCGCCGTCGCGCGCCATTTCATCGAAAAGGGCTTCAACCGCCTGAACATCGGCGGCAGCCTGTTCATGGTCACCAGGCGCCGCGCGTGGTACGAAAACAAGCTGCGCGCCATCTTCGGCGGCTGCCGCGTGACCGAGCGGGACGGCTACTTCGTCTTCTCCGCGCAAAAGCGAAGCGCCCGCTACGCCAACGCGCGCCCCTCAAAATAATTCCTATGGTACATATTTTGGCTCGAATTCATGCCTTCCGGCGAGCGGAGGGCATGAATGTTTTTCACACCTTCAACCGGCGAGCCGCTTCGTTTTTTCGCATTGGATTCATTCTCAAAATGGATTTTTGCCATCGCGCCTATTCTTTTTCTGCTATGATATGGGGGCTCGGCCACAGGCGCCGGGAGAAAATACAGGAGGAAGGATGCGTTTGGAGAGAAGGGAAGAAAGGTCGTATCGCGTATTCGGATATGTTCGCGTTTCCACGAAGGAGCAAAACGAGGCGCGCCAGCTGATCGCCATGCGGAATCAGGGCGTGCCGGGGAAAAACATATATGTGGACAAGCAGTCCGGAAAGGATTTCCAAAGGCCGCAGTACGCCAGACTGGTGGCAGCCGTTCGGCCGGGCGACATTGTAATTGTGAAGAGCATTGATCGTCTGGGGCGCAACTACACGGAGATTCTGGAGCAATGGCGCATTCTGACGCGCGAAAAGCGCGCGGACGTGGTGGTGCTCGACATGCCGCTGCTGGACACCCGCAAGGGCAAGGACCTCACCGGCACGCTGATCTCCGACATCGTTTTGCAGCTGCTTTCCTATGTGGCGCAGACCGAGCGGGAGTTCATCCGCCAGCGGCAGCGGGAGGGCATCGCCGCGGCGCGGGCGCGGGGCGTTCGCTTCGGCGCAAGGCCGCAGGAGCGCCCGGCGAGCTTTTCGGAGGTGGCGGGCGCGTGGGCTCGGGGCGAAATCTCTGCCCGCGAGGGTGCGCGCCGCCTGAAGGTTTCCCACACCACGTTCCTTCGGTGGTCAAAGGAAACGAACCCGACCGTGGAAAAACGCGAACAATGAAATTTATTATTCTTTGGAATTAATGGTAGACGTCAGATTTCAGTGCAATTCATGTCCGTCTCGTAAACAAAACCCATAGATCCGGCACAGAACAGACGCCGAGCCCCCTATTTTTGATCCGCATCCATATTATACCAGAGTCGGCACATATTGTCTGCTTTCTGTTCCAACAGACAGAAGCACGCCCGCAAGAGGGTGTTTTTGTGTATACCATAAATGAAGGGAGGCTCATCGAGTGAACCCGGGAGGGATACGGTGCCTTTGCGCCGACGACCCAGCCGACGCCCCGCGCGCCGGTACGCAGGCGGCTGCGGAGAACGCGCGTCCGTCCGCGGGCAGATCATCGCGAAAGTTGGCTCTTCATTGATGGAATAAGAGAAAGGAAGGTTGTCGAATGAAACTCAGGAAAGTATATGCCTGCATACTGACACTGTGTATGCTCGTTTCCATGCTGCCCGCGTTCGCGGCGGACACGGACGCGAGCTGCACGCATAAGTGGACCGAGAAGGTCATCAAGGAAGCGAACTGCACGCAGACGGGTCTTGTGAAGAAGACCTGCGAGCTGTGCGGAGACTTTGAATACGAGAAGACGCCCTTCAAGCATGGCGAGGGCAAGGAAGTTGTGAAAGATGCCACCTGCACGAAGCCTGAAACCGTGGGTCTCTACTGCGAGAAGTGCGGCGAGCTGATCGGAAAAGTTCAGGAAGTCGGCAAGGCGCTGGGTCATGATCTGGGCAAGGGTACGGAAAAGAAAGCCGACTGCGCGGGCCCGGATCGCGTCGAGTACACCCGCAAGCGCTGCGGCGAAACCGTCGTAGAGGCGATCGAAGGCGGCGAAGCGGCGAAGGAGCACGACTGGGAAGCGAAGATCGTTCCCGCGACGTGCAAGACGAAGGGCTACGAAGCAAGGGTCTGCAAGGCCTGCGGCAAGGTCGAAAAGGATAAGGAACTCCCGATCGACGAGAACGCGCACGTTCCCAAGCTGGGCAAGGTGATCCGCGAGGCGACCTGCACCACGAACGGTCTTGGCCGTTCCGTCTGCGAGCTGTGCGGCAAGGAGCTGGGCTACATCACCATCAAGGCCGGCCACAAGTATGGCGATCCGATCTGTGATGAAGGCAAGCAGGTTACCTGCGGCAAGGCTGGCTATGGCTACTACGTTTGCACCGTCTGCGGCGAAGAGACCGAAAAGGCTGAAATCCCCGCGACCGGCAAGCATACGTTTGTAGACGAGACGGACATTCCCGCTACCTGCACCGAGCCTGAAAAGATTGGCCGCATCTGCAAAGTCTGCGGCGCTGCGGATGGCAAGGTTGAGGAAATCGGCGAAGCGCTGGGTCACGACTGGGACGACGGCGTTTACACCAAGGCCGACTGCCTGAAGGCGGAGCGCGAGGTGTTCACCTGCAAGCGCTGCGGCAAAACCCGCGACGAGTTCATCCCGAACGGCGAAGCGGCGAAGGGTCACAAGTTCGTCGACAAGATTGTCGCCCCGACCTGCAAGACGAAGGGCTACACCGAGCGCACCTGCGAGAGATGCGATCTCTATGAGAAGATCAACGAGACCGAAATCGACAAGGACGCGCACGTCGCGAAGCTGGACAAGACCATCCGCGAAGCGACCTGCACGGTGAACGGCCTTGGCCGCTACACCTGCGAGCTGTGCGGCGAGTACCTCGGCTACAGGGCGATCGAAGCGAAGCACGTTTACGGCGCGCCGATCTTCGACGAGGGCAAGGAAGCCACCTGCGGCAAGGACGGCTACGGCTACTACGTCTGCACCGTCTGCGGCGAAAAGAGCGAAAAGACTGAAATCCCCGCGACCGGCAAGCATCAGTTCGTGGACGAATTCGTGATCGACGCGACCTGCGAAGAGCCCATGAAGGTTGGCCGCATCTGCAAGGTTTGCGGCAAGGTGGATGGCGAGGTTAAGACCGTCGGCGAAAAGCTGGGTCATGACTGGGACGACGGCGAGCTGAAGGACGCTGACTGCGAGAAGGCAGAGCGCGTCGTGTACACCTGCAAGCGCTGCGGCGAAACGAAGGAAGACGTCATTGGCACGGAAGTGCTGGGTCACAAGTACAAGGAGAAGGTTGTCGAGCCGACCTGCAAGACCAAGGGCTACAAGGCATACGTCTGCTCTGTCTGCGGCGACGCCGAGGTTATCGAAGAGCTCGAACCCGTTGCCGGAAACCACGTTGCGAAGCTGGATAAGGTCATCCGCGAGGCGACCTGCAGCGCGAACGGTCTTGGCCGCTACGTGTGCGCCGAGTGCGGCGATTACATTGGCTACAGGGCGATCGTTGCGGAGCACAAGTGGGGCGAGGAATACGCGAACGCGAATGCCACGGCCATCATGCACGAGTGCCAGGTCTGCGGCAAGGTCGAGATCATCTGGCAGGATCCGGATTTCAAGGAGTGCGAGGAAGGCAAGCACGAGATCGTTAACGATCCCGCGAGAGCCGCTACCTGCACCGTGAACGGCCTGACGGCTGGCAAGCATTGCGTCGTCTGCGGCAAGATTCTCGCGCAGCAGACGGTCATCCCCGCGCTCGGTCACACCGAAGTGGTGGACGAGGGCAAGGAAGCCACCTGCACCGAGGCTGGTCTGACCGAAGGCAAGCACTGCTCCGTTTGCAGCGAGGTTCTGGTGAAGCAGGAAGAGATTCCCGCGCTCGGCCACACCGAGGTTGTCGACGAGGGCAAGGCCGCTACCTGCACCGAGGCCGGTCTGACCGAAGGCAAGCACTGCTCCGTTTGCAGCGAGATTCTGGTGAAGCAGGAAGAAATTCCCGCGACCGGCCACGTCGAGGAGATTCTCCCGGCGGTTGCGCCCACGGACACCGAGCCCGGCCTGACCGAGGGCAAGAAGTGCTCCGTCTGCGGCAAGATTCTGGTTGAGCAGGAAGTCATCCCCGCGCATGGGCACGAGCACAGCTACGTGCTGAAGGGCTATGACTTCAACGCGGATTTCACCAAGAAGGTTGCCACCTACGAGTGCACCATCTGCGGAGATACCTACACGGAGGAAATGGATTTCTAATAAGTAATCCGTTGGGAGCCTGCAGGAACCACCTGTAGGCTCCCTCTTTCATGAAAGAGACGAAGAAGCAAGGGGGAGAAACATGAAACGAATTCTCACGTGGATTCTGGCGCTTGTGCTGGCGGTGTGCTGCCTGCCGGCAATGGCGGAGGAATGCAGCCATAACTGGAAGATCGTTGATCCGACCTGCGGCAAGGATGGCAGGAAGCTGTGCACCCTCTGCGGTGAGAACGAAGTCCTGCCCGCGACCGGCGCGCACACCATGGTCGTCACCATCGAGCCCACGTGCAAGGACGAGGGTGAGAAGATGTGCTCCGTGTGCGGCAAGAGAGAATCGATCGCGAAGAACGAGAACCACAACTGGGAAATTCACGAGCCGACCTGCGGTCAGGACGGCGTGAAGCTGTGCAAAGTCTGCGGCAAGACTGAAAAGCTTCCCGCGACCGGCGCGCACATCATGAAGGTTACCAAAGAGCCCACGTGCAAGGACGAGGGCGAGCAGGCCTGCTCCGTGTGCGGCTACACGGAGAAAATCGCGAAGAACGAAAATCACATTTGGAAGACCGTTGAGCCCACCTGCGGCAAGGACGGCATGAAGCTGTGCTCCGTCTGCGGCAAGAGTGAAAAACTTCCCGCGACCGGCGCGCACACCATGGTAGTTACCAAGACGGCCACGTGCGCGGAAGAGGGCGAGAAAACGTGCTCCGTGTGCGGCTACACGGAGAAAATCGCGAAGAGCGAGAACCACAACTGGAAGACCGTTGAGCCGACCTGCGGCAAGGACGGCATGAAGCTGTGCGCCATCTGCGGCGCGACCGAGGTTCTGCCCGCGACCGGTGAGCACGACTGGATCATCAGAGACGCGGGCTGCGAGACGGAAGGCAAGAAGCTCTGCGCGAAGTGCGGCGCGACCGAGACCATCGCTCCCAAGGGTCACGACTGGGTCGTCGGCAAGGAGCCGACCTGCACTGAAGCGGGCGACCGCGTGTGCGTGGTGTGCAGCAAGAGCGAGGTTCTGCCTGCGTCCGGCCACAAGGCCGTGAAGATTCCCGCGGTGAAGGCGACCTGCAAGAAGGAAGGCAGCACCGAGGGCGAGTTCTGCGAGACATGCGGCCTGATGCTCAAGGAGCCCCAGACGGTTCCCGTGAAGAAGCACAGCTACTACACCAAGGTTGTGGAGCCCACGGCGGACAAGAGCGGCTACACGCTGCACACCTGCCGGTATTGCGGCAGAAAGTACAGCAGCGACCGCGTGGAAGCGCTGGGTCAGGGCAATGACCGAATCTACGGCATCGTGACCGACGTGAACCGCATCGTGAAGGACTACACGCTGAACACGGCGAGCGAAGTCGCCGTCATCAACGCCGCGGCGGAAGCCGACGGCACGTTCGCCACGCGCTGTCTGTTCCTCTCCGAGGAGACGGTGCAGAAGCTCGCTCAGGCCGGATGCAGCGAGGTTCGCTTCACGGTCGGCAACGCTTCCGTAACCCTCCCGCTGAACGCGCTGGGCAGCGAAACCGTGGTGATCACGCTTTCCCTTGAGGACGAGAACACCATCGGCGTGAAGGCGACGATCGACGACGAGGCCGCGCAGGACGCGACCGAGAAGATCGAGGGTCTGACCCTGACGATTGCGAACGCCAGGAATACCAGGATTGCGGCCGAGAGCGGCCGCGCGTATGACGCGACGTTTGAAAACGGCGTGTGGACGATCAAGGTTCAGGCGGCGGAGACCTATATCCTCACGGCCGCCAGGTGAGAAAGGATGAACGAATGAAGAGAATTCTGTGTCTTGTATGCTGCCTGCTGCTTTCGCTGACGTGCGCGGCGGCAGCGGAGGAAACGCCCCGCATCGCCGCCGCAAACTATGCGCTGACCTTCGCGGTGGAGCAGATCTGCGGCCATGACTGGTCGATCGAAACCGTGAACCCCGAGGGAAAGGCCGACTTCATGCCCGACGACGCGCAGCTTGAAGCGCTTCGCGCCTGCGACCTCGTGGTCGTGTTCGGAACGGAAGCGTGGGTTTCCAAGCTCGACGAAGCGCGCGTTCTGAAGGTCGGCGACGCGCTGACGGGCGTGAATCCCGACGCGGGCGAGGGCTTCTGGCTTGCGCCGATCAACATGGCGCTGGTTGGCTACACGGTTTCGGACGCGCTCGCGGCGCTCGATCCCGGCTGCGCGAAGGAGATCGCGAACCATAACGAGCTCTTCGTTCAGGCGATGATCGATCTGGACAACACCCTGCGCGCCCACATCGTGCGCAATCAGACGATTCGCGTGCGCGGAGAAAACGGGGGCGACGTTTCCGTGTTTGCCGCGGAATACGGCCTGACCAACGCGCCGGACGATAAGAAGGCGATCGAGATTGACCCCATTGCCAACGCGACGGAGCAAACCTACATCGACAGAATGCTTGAAAACGCGGAAAAGCTGCACTGATTGAACTGAAGCGCCCGTTCTCTTCCGCGCGAAGGGAACGGGCGTGTGAACAATCGGCCGGGAGGTGAGCGCAATCGATAGAAGAAAGCTGGCCGCGGCCGTGATTCTCGCATTTGTGCTGAGAATTGATTTTTATCGACTTATTTTCTCTTGACTTTTACTGCTCCATCAGATATTTTCAGAACCATACCGTCTTTGAGTGTAATGAATTCAACATCCCCATCTCCATATAGGAAGATCCAATCGCCATCACTATCTTCAAATGCATCTTTGTCTTCATAGACATTTATGCTACACGAATCACTTACCAATGTAAATTCAAATTTTCCACTTTCGATTTCGTCGCCTATATGAAACACCCCTTCGAATAATTCGAATTCAGAAGCATTGGAAGTAAATTCAGAGCGCAGTGCCTTTACAGCACCGCTATCAATTGTGATAAAAGAACCATCAAGCAGAGTATAATATGCTTTATCATTATTTCCGTGAATATATTCCCATTGACCATCTTTGTTATTTAATGCATCTTTATCGATGTACGTATAGATATTGCTTGAACTAGTGATTGGAGAAATGATATAATTTCCAGAAGGTATATCTTTCCCTACTTCGTATGTCCCTTTATATAATTCACTCAGAAGGCCAGATGCTTTTAATGCCTCTTCTTCTTCGGCGATGGCATCGAGTGTTTTTTGCCCGATCTCTGACAGGGCAACTGTGATTTGGATTGATTCAATCGATTGATATGATACGGTTTCTTTACCTTCCTCATTTGAGGTGTACGTAAAAGAAATCTCTGTATCTGGAGCTATATTTTGACTAAGTACTGTATAATACTTAAAATTATCATAATCTGTTGGATTTAAAACCGAGCCTTCTTCACTCATTATGATGATTTGCACATAACCACTCGGCCCATATATATCATAACGCTTTCCATTTAACGCAGTGTATCCGACATCCTCAAGAGTTCTGCTTGTATAATCTCGAACATACTGTGTGAATTTATTGGGTGAAGGACGAGTATATTCGACTTGAGGAATGATATTGTTTGTGCTTCCGATCTTCTCAACAAACAATAAAATTTCTCCATAACCCATATTGACCATCTTGCTGTTAGTGCTAGTTGTAATATCAAATTCCGCATTAGGGGAAGGCATTTGACCAATCACATTGTATGATTCCAGCTGATTATCGTTGTTTGGATCGATATATGTCCCGTCTGTAGATATAAGCACCAAGAGAGTATTGCTGCTGCCATAGCGATCACGGCGTTCTCCGCCCAAGGATGTATATCCACAAGCTGAAAGATTATTGCCAATATAGTTTTTTACAAATACGTGTTCAACATTGTCGACAATATTATCTTCTGCATTCGTATCGCGTCGATCTCGACCTTCACTTGACGCAAATGTTTCAGCAGCCCACTCGGGTCTAGAAGTGAGTTCGTCAATAACTTGATGGCACAAATCAAGCAATTCATTGTAGGACAGTTTTGACAAGTCAATACTTGATTCGGCGAAAGCACAGCATGAGCATAGCACTAGCACAACCATGACAGATGCAAGAATTCGTTTCATGTTCAGGCACACCTCCACTATTTATAACATAATTATATCACAATGGCGTTTTTTTGCAATAGCAAAATAAAAGATTTTTTTCTGCATCTGTGAAATGCGCAAAATTGTGCCCCGCCGGCAGCACTGCGGAAAGCTACGCCCGCCAGCACGGAATCGACTGCCAGATTATCGACCAATAACCGAAAGAGGATTCGGCGCCGGAAACGGCTGTGAATCCTCTTTCTTAGCTATGCACGCGTTTTATTGATCGTGGTTGAAGGCCTGCATCATCCTGAGCGTCGCGTCCTTTTGCTCGGGCGTTAATGTGCGCCAGCTTTCGAACACGGCGCGCAGCTCGGGCGAAAGCTCGACCAACTCGCCGTCCGCGAAGAACTGCGACAGCGTGATGCCGAAGCCCCGGCAGATTCTTTCCAGCGTGTCGATGGACGGAATCGCGTTTCGGCGGTAGATGTTCGCGATGGTGGATTCGGTCAGCCCGCTTTCTTTCGCCAGACGATACATCGTCCAGCCCCGCGCGTTCATAAGCGCCTGAAGCCGTTCTAAAACGTCCACGCAACCACCGCCCTTCTGAAAATATTTTACCGTTTTTTGATGCTGTAAAATACGGTATGATTGTGCTCTGAACACCATTATGTTATACTGTACACGGAGTACAGACTGGTGGTGATGGGCATGTCAGAAGTAGAAAAGCGCAGGAAACGCTGCTGCTTTACGGGGCATCGACCGGAGAAGCTCAAGTGCGACGAAGCGACGATTAAATCAGCGCTGAGTTGCGGAATTGACGCGGCTATTCAAGATGGTTATCGTACCTTCATTTCCGGTATGACGCGGGGTGTGGATATTTGGGCAGCGGAGCTGGTGTTGGAACGCAGGGTATTTGATGTTTCACTTCATCTGATTTGTGCGCACCCATATCTGGGCTTCGAGCGGGCGTGGAGCCAAGATTGGCAGGTTCGCTATCGGACGATTCTTCGACAGGCTGATTTGGTAAAAGCGATCAATCCGTCGTTTTCCAGGGTTGTTTTTCAGCGGCGTAATGAGTGGATGGTTGATCATTCCAATCGATTGATTGCCGTTTACAATGGAAGTTCCGGTGGCACCCGAAACACCATAGCGTATGCAAAGCGGGAAAAACTCGAAATCGTTATTTGCGAACCGATGGGCACACAACTTGTCAAGCAAATTAACTTGACAGACCGCGGGTGCGGTGGTAGAATGAACAGGCTGTGAAAAGGGCGAAGGAGCGTCTAGTGTGGAGAAGAGAGTGGAGTATGGCTGGCTGCTCGATTTCTACGGCGCGCTTTTAACGGAGCACCGGCTGCGGGTCATGCGGATGTATCTGGAGGAGGATCTTTCCCTTCAGGAAATCGCGGACGCGATGGGCATCACCCGGCAGGGCGTGCACGACGCCATCAATCACGCGCAGAAGCAGCTGGAGGCCTACGAGGCCAAGCTGGGGCTTCTGAGCCGGTACAGGCGGCTGACCGAGGCAGTCGGCGAGTGCCGGACGGAGCTGGATAAGGCCATTTCCGGCGAGGACGCGCAGGCGCTCGTTCGCGCGCGCGAAGCGCTTCGCCGCATTGAAGATATTGAGAGGTGATTTCCGTGGCGTTTGAAGGACTTTCCGACAAACTGCAAAACGCGTTCAAAAAGCTCTCCGGCCGCGGAAAGCTGACCGAGGCGGACGTCAGGGCCGCGATGCGCGAGGTGCGCATGGCGCTTCTGGAGGCAGACGTCAACTACGCCATCGTCAAGGACTTTGTGAAGACCGTCACCGAGCGGTGCGTGGGCGCGGAGATTCTCGAAAGCCTCACGCCGTCGCAGCAGGTCATCAAAATCGTCAACGAAGAGCTGACCAAGCTCATGGGCGGCGTGAACGCCAAACTCACGCATTCGCCCACCGCGCCCACCATCTACATGATGTGCGGCCTGCAGGGCGCGGGTAAAACCACTATGTGCGCCAAGCTCGGCCGCATGCTGAAGAAGGAAAACAAGCGCCCGCTGCTGGTGGCGTGCGACGTGTACCGCCCCGCCGCCATTCGTCAGCTGCAAATCGTCGGCTCGCAGGCGGGCGTGGAGGTTTATGAGCGCGGACAGGGCAATCCCGTGCAGATCGCGAAGGAAGCCGTGGAGCACGCGCGGTATTACGGCTTCAACCCCGTGATCATCGATACCGCCGGCCGCCTGCACATCGACGAAAAGCTGATGCAGGAGCTGCGCGACATCAAGGCCACCGTCAAGCCGCAGGAGGTTCTGCTGGTGGTCGACGCGATGACCGGCCAGGACGCTGTGACCGTGGCGGACACGTTCAACAAAGAGCTGGGCGTGGACGGCGTGATTCTCACCAAGCTGGACGGCGACACCCGCGGTGGCGCGGCCATTTCGGTCAAGGCCGTCACCGGAAAGCCCATCAAGTTCGCCGGCGTGGGCGAAAAGCTGACGGACATCGAGCCCTTCCATCCCGACCGCATGGCCGGACGCATTCTGGGCATGGGCGACGTGCTCAGCCTGATCGAGAAGGCGCAGGACGCGTTTGACGAGAAGTCGGCCGAGGATCTGGAACGCAGGCTCAAGAGCCAGCAGTTCAATCTGGAGGACTACCTTCAGCAGATCAAGCAGATTCGCAAGCTCGGCTCCGTGGGTGACATGCTCAAGATGATCCCCGGCGTGGGCTCCAAGCTCTCGAACGTGGAGATCGATGAGGACAAGATTGCTAAGGAACAGAAAAAGACCGAGGCCATCATCCTCTCCATGACGCGCGCCGAGCGCCGCCATCCCGACATTCTGACCGCCAGCCGCCGCCGCCGCATCGCCGCCGGAAGCGGAACCACCGTGCAGGACGTGAACCTGCTGATCAAGCAATACGAGCAGGCGCGCCAGATGATGAAGCAGGTGATGGGCTCCAAGGGCAAGCTGCCATTCGGCCTGCGCAAGGGCTTCCGATAATTCGCGGAACACCGGGAAACCCGGATTTCCATATAGGACACAATACAAGGAGGAACACCCCATGGTTAAGATTCGTCT
>ERZ827168.1303-NODE-1303-length-34836-cov-17.913660_pt1 | contig 34836 bp, 37 predicted proteins | sample MGYA00519868_ERZ827168 | MGnify/ENA primary metagenome ERZ827168 (study PRJEB31778, sample SAMEA3449271) | human gut metagenome | biome: human gut; feature: human-associated habitat; material: faeces | place: United Kingdom | collected 2010/2012 ...
GAAGGTGGATATGTTCGCCGACGAGGTGTTCGTGTTCACCCCCAACGGCGACGTGATCAACCTGCCTGCCGGCGCGACGCCCATCGACTTCGCCTACACCATCCACTCCGCCATCGGCAACCACATGACCGGCGCAAAGGTCAACGGGCGCATCGTCCAGTTCGACTACCGGCTGCACAACGGCGACGTGGTGGAGGTGATGACCAGCAAATCCGCCCACGGGCCCAGCCGTGACTGGGTGAAGATCGCCCGGTCCAGCAACGCCCGCAGCAAGATACGCCAGTGGTTCAAGCGGGAAAAGCGGGACGAGAACATCGTCAATGGCCGCTCGAGCTTTGAGTCGGAGCTCAAGCGCACCGGCGTGACGCTGAAGGAGCTGACCAACGAGGAGAACCTGCCCAGTGTGCTGAAGAAGCTGTGCTTCACGTCGCTGGACGATATGTACGCCGCCATCGGCTACGGCGGTATTTCCGCCCTGAAGGTCATAGGCCGGCTGCGGGAGGACATCCAGCGCATCCTGCACCAGCACCAGACGGAGCGGCAGGCGGAGGTGCCGGTGGCCGGACAGCCCCAGATCATGCGCCCTGCCGTGCCCCAGCGGGCCAGGAGCGAACAGGGCATCGTGGTGGAGGGGCTGACCAACTGCCTGGTGAAGTTCTCCAAGTGCTGCACCCCCGTTCCCGGCGACGACATCGTGGGGTTCATCACCCGGGGCTACGGTATCTCCGTGCACCGGGCGGACTGTCCCAACGCCGACCCGGCCCGGCGGAAGCCGGAGGAAGCAGGCCGGTGGATCAAGGTGTCCTGGGGCAGCGACACCAAGGAGAACTACCGCACGTCCCTGGAGATCACGGCCAAGGACCGCATCAATTTCATCATGGACGTGTCCACGGTGCTGTCCAGCACCAAGACCCACGTTTCATCCATGAACGCCCGCAGCACGCCTGACGGCTTCGCGCTGCTGTCGCTGGACATCGACGTACACGACGGGGCGCAGCTGCAGACCGTTATGCGGCGGCTGGAGCAGATCTCCGGCGTCATGCGGGTGACCCGCCCGGCGGGATAAAGAGAGAGGAGCTGCTATTATGAGAGCTGTTTTGACAAGAGTGAAGCACGCGTCCGTCACTGTGGACGGACAGGTGATCGGCAGGATCGGCCAGGGCTTTCTCGTCCTGCTGGGCGTGACCCACGAGGACACGGAGGCTCAGGCCGAGAAGCTGGCGGACAAGCTGACGGGCCTGCGTATCTTCGAGGACGAGAACGAGAAGATGAACCGCAGCCTGACGGATGTGGGCGGCGAGCTGCTCGTCGTGTCCCAATTCACGCTGTACGCCAACTGCAAAAAGGGCCGCCGCCCCGAATTTCTGGCGGCGGCGCGGCCGGAGGTGGCCATCCCCCTGTACGAGAAGTTCGTGGCGCTGTGCCGGGAGAAGGGCTTCCACACCGAGACCGGCGAGTTCGGCGCATATATGCAGGTGGACAGCCTGAACGACGGGCCGCTGACCATCATTCTGGACACGGACACGCTGTAAGGAGGACAAACATGACCATCAAGACCATACAGGTCGGGCCGATCATGACCAACTGCTACCTGCTGTGCGACGAGGCGGCGGGCCGGTGCGCCCTCATCGATCCCGGCGACGACGCGGCGCGGGTGGAGAAGCTGGTACAGGAGAGCGGCTGCGAGCTGGAGTATATCCTGCTGACCCACGGCCATTTCGACCACACCTCCGCCGTGCGGCCTCTGCTGGAGCAGCACCCGCACGTGCCGGTGTATATCCACGAGAAGGACAGCGTGGACGGCCCTGCCGGCGAGCTGCGGTTCAGCCGGGTAGGGGAGAAAAACCAGCGGTATTACAAGGAGGGCGACGTCATCACCGTGGGCACGATCCCCCTGCGGGTCATGGAGACGCCGGGCCACTCCGAGGGCTCAGTGTGCCTGCTGGCAGAGGGTGAGCACGTCATCTTCGCCGGTGACACTCTGTTCCGCTGCTCCTGCGGGCGGTGCGATTTCCCCGGCGGCGACTACCGGAAGATGCTCACATCCCTTTCGCGGCTGGCCGCGCTGGAGGGCAACTGGCGGGTGCTGCCGGGCCACGATATGGAGACGACGCTGGATTTCGAGCGCCGGGCCAACCCCTACATGAAGCAGGGGACGGCGCGATGAGGCTGACATTTCGCGGTCACGATGACCGCTACGCCGTGGAGCAGAGCCTGCTGGCCTTCTTTCCGGAGGAACGCCCCGTATACGAGGGTGAGGACGGGCCGCGCCACGGGGAGGTGACGCTCCATGAGGGCGCGGTGTACGCCACCGGCGTGACCTCCCTGACCTATGACGGAAAAACGGCGCGGGCCTCCGCCCGCGTATCCCTTGCAGGCGCTGCCGACGAGTACGAGCGGGAGCGCCTGCGTCAGCGTGCGCTGAAGCTGTCCTTCTTCCGGGCGGCCCGTGACATCACCGGCGTGACGCCCTCCTGGGGCGCGCTGACGGGCATCCGCCCGGCCAAGCTGGTGCGTACCATGCTGGAGGAGGGCTATACCCCCGCCCGGGCTGACCGGGAGCTGCGGGACGTATACTGCGTGTCCCCGGCGCGGCGGCGGCTGGCGCTGGAAAGCGCCCAGGCGGGACTGAAGGCCAAGCGTGACCTGAAGCCCAACGACATCTCCCTGTATATCGGCATCCCGTTCTGTCCCACCCGCTGCGCCTACTGCAGCTTTGTCTCCGCGTCGGTGGAGAAGTCCTTTCACCTGATGACGCCCTATCTGGAGGCCCTGACGGCGGAGGTGGAGGCTGCGGGCCGGATGGTAAAGGAGACGGGCCTGCGCATCAAGTCGTTCTACATGGGCGGCGGCACGCCCACCACCCTGTCCGCCGGGCAGATGGACGCGCTGCTGACGGCGGTGAACAAGGCCTTCGACCTGTCCGGCTGCGTGGAATACTGCATCGAGGCCGGACGGCCCGACACCATCGACCGGGAGAAGCTGCAGGTGCTGCTGGACCACGGGGCGGACCGCATCAGCGTCAACCCCCAGTCCCTTGAGCCCCGGGTGCTGCGGGCCATCGGCCGCCAGCACAGCCCGGAGGACATTGAAAAGGCCATGACGCTGGCCACGTCCATGGGCTTCCCCCATGTGAACATGGACCTGATCGCCGGGCTGCCCGCCGACACGCCGGAGGGCTTCCGCCGGACGCTGGACAGATGCCTGACCTTCGGCGCGGACAACATCACCGTACACACCCTGAGCCTGAAAAAGGGCAGCCGCATCCTGCTGGAGGGGCTGCCCATCCCCACGGCGGAGGAGGTGGCGGAGATGCTGGACTACGCCGACCCGGCCCTGCGGGCCAAGGGCTTCGCGCCCTACTACCTGTACCGGCAGAAATATATGTCCGGCAGCTTTGAAAACGTGGGCTGGTGCATATCCGGGGCGGAGGGCCTGTATAATATCTACATCATGGAGGAGCTGCACAGCATCCTGTCCCTGGGCGCGGGCGGCTCGACAAAGATGGTGGACGCGGCCCACAACCGCATCGAGCGGGTGTTTCACCCCAAATTCCCGCTGGAGTACATCCAGCGGCCGGAGAAGCTGGCGGAGAATTTAGAGGCGTTCCGCCGGTTTCACGAGAGCATGAAGTAACGCCCCCCTCTTGTCATCGCGAGACCAGTCCTCAGACTGGTCGTGGCGATCCGCTCTCCTTTGCCGGGGATACGGATTCCCACGCCAGTGACCTTGGTCACTGGCTCGGAATGACAGGCGGACGGCGCAGATCGATCATCAAGGAGGGCGGCCATGGCGCGGACACGGCAGAATTTCATGGGCGGCGCGGCCATTTTGGCCGGGGCTGTGGCAGTGACGAAGCTGCTGGGCGCCGTGTATAAGATCCCCCTGGGCAACCTGCTGGACAGCGAGGGCATGGCCCACTTCTACGCCGCGTACAACATCTACAGTCTGCTGCTGGTGCTGTCCACCGCCGGACTGCCGGTGGCATTGAGCCGTCTGGTGGCCAAGGCCGCCGCCCAGCATCGCTATGCCGGGGCGCGGCGGGGCTTCCGGACGGCGCTGGCGCTGCTGGCGGCCATCGGCCTGGTGTGCAGCGCCGTCATGTGCGCCATGCCCCAAATGCTGGCCGGGTGGCTGCACGACGAGGCCGCCGCCCACGCCATCCGGGCGTTAGGCCCGGCGGTGGCGCTGGTGTGCGTGTCGTCGGCCCTGCGGGGCTTCGGCCAGGGGCTGGGGGATATGCTCCCCACCGCCGCCGGACAGATCACGGAGTCGGCGGGCAAGCTGGTCATCGGCCTGGCGCTGTGTCTGGTGCTGCTGAACCGGAACGCCCCCGCGGAGCTGTGCGCCGCCGGGGCCATCGGCGGTGTTACCGCCGGCGCGGCACTGGGTCTTTTGGTCACGGCGTACCTTACCTCCCGGCGCTGCACCCTGCCGGAGGCCCGGGACGTGCCGCCCGCCCGGTGGGAGACGCTGCGCCAGCTGCTGGCGGTGGGCGTGCCCATCACCGTGGGCGCGGCGGGCATGAGCCTTATCACCCTGCTGGACCAGGCGCTGGTAACGGACACACTGCGGAACACCCTGGGCTATTCGGCGGCGGAGACATCGGCGCTGTACGGCCAGTACACCTTCGGCATGACGCTGTTCCAGCTGCCGCCGTCGTTCATCTATCCCGTGTCCGTCAGCCTGATGCCCGCCATCACGGCGGCGCTGACCCGGCAGGACCGGCAGGCGGCGGGCAGCGCCGCGGGCGCGGCACTGAAGCTGACCACCCTGGCGGCGCTGCCGGCAGGGGCGGGACTGTCCGTGCTGGCCGAGCCCATTCTGCTGCTGCTGTACCCCGCCGTGCCGGACACGGCCCGGGCGGCTGCGTACCATCTGACGTTTCTGGGCCTTGCCTGCGTGTTCGTATGCCTGATGGTGGCCACCAACGGCGTGCTGCAATCCTACGGCAGGCCCTATGTCCCCGTGCTCACGCTGCTGTGCGGCGGCGTGATGAAGATCGTCACCAACTACCTGATGGTGGGCGACCCTGCCACAGGCATCCGGGGCGCGGCGGTGAGTACGCTGTACTGCTACGCCCTCATTGTGGTGCTGAATCTGCTGGCCATCGCCCGGTATGTGCCGGAGCGGCCCGGCTACATCGGCCTGTTCGCCAAGCCACTGCTGCTGACGGCGGTGATGGCCCTGGCCGCCCGGTCGTCCTGGGGACTGCTGGCGCGCTTTCTGCCGGAGCGCTGGGCGGTGCTGCCGGCCATTCTCATCGCGGCGGCGGTATATATCCTGCTGGCGCTGGCCACCGGAGCCGTGACCCGGCAGGAGCTGCTGGCCCTGCCGAAAGGGGAAAAAATCGCGCAAATACTGGGCTTGCGCTGAACTTTTCCGTACACACAGGCGAAAACCTCTTGCAATAGGAGCGTAAGTATGATAAATTTTGTTAGGAAACCGCGTTACGACTATAACGATCTGCTGGAGATCATCCGGCTGCTGCGCTCCCCGGAGGGCTGCCCCTGGGACAAGGTGCAGACCCACGAGAGCATCCGCCGGGGACTTTTAGAGGAGGCCTACGAGGCCGCCGAGGCCATCGACGCCCGCGACACCGACCTTCTGAAGGAGGAGCTGGGCGACGTGCTGATGCAGGTGGTGTTCCACGCGGACATCGAAAAGGACGCGGGGCACTTCGACATGGACGACGTGTGCGACGGCGTGGTGAAGAAGCTGCTGTTCCGCCATCCCCACGTGTTCGGCGCGGCTCACGAGGACTCACCGGAGTCCGTGCTGGTGAGCTGGGACAAGCTGAAGCGCCGGGAAAAGGGGCAGAAGACCACCGCCGACGCGCTGGACGCCGTGGCCCGCAGTCTGCCGGGCCTGTGGCGGGCGGAGAAGCTGCAGAAGAAGGCGGCGGACGCCGGCTTCGACTGGCCCGACGTGCAGGGCGCGCTGGACAAGCTGGACGAGGAAACGGCGGAGCTGCGTCAGGCTGTGGCGGAAAACGGCGACGTGTCCGGCGAGCTGGGCGACGTGCTGTTCGCCGCCGTCAAGGTGGGCCGGTTCTGCGGCGTTGACCCGGAGGAGGCCATCACCCTGACCTGCGAGAAATTCATCCGCCGCTTCCGGGCTATGGAGCGCTCCGCGCTGGCCCAGGGCCGCGAGCCGGATACGCTGACCCTGGACGAGATGACCGTCCTGTGGAATGAGGCAAAACGTTCTTAATACGATCCACATCGTTTTAGGATCACCGCCGATGTGCGGTGCGCATACAACAAATGAAAAACATTTTGGGAGGAAACATCATGAATAAGACTGAACTGATCGCTGCCGTCGCCGAGAAGGCCGGCCTGTCCAAGAAGGATTCCGATGCCGCTGTCAACGCCGTTCTGTGCGCCATCACTGACGCCCTGAAGGCCGGTGACAAGGTCCAGCTGGTGGGCTTCGGCTCCTTTGAGACCAAGAAGCGTGCCGCTCGCACCGGCCAGAACCCCCGCACCGGCGCCGCTGTGGAGATCCCCGCTTCCACCGTTCCCACCTTCAAGGCCGGCAAGGCTCTGAAGGACGCCGTGGCCAAGTAAGGGCGTACCCGATAGATCGAAAAGCCGGTGCTGTCGCACCGGCTTTTTCACCGGAAGGAGCGATACCATGCGTTTGGACAAATATCTGAAGGTCTCCCGGCTTATCAAGCGCCGCACCGTGGCCAACGAGGCCTGCGACGCGGAGCGCGTCACCGTCAATGGGCGGGTGCAGCGTGCGTCCTGCGACGTAAAGGTGGGCGACGTGATCTCCATCCGCTTCGGCGCAAAAACGCTGACGGTGGAGGTGCTGTCCGTCACGGAAAACGTGGGCAAGGACGCGGCGGCGGCCATGTACCGCGAGGTGTAGGGACAAACCCGTCATAATCGGACCATCCCCCTCATACACTGGGAAAAACCGTGTGTGAGGGGGACATTTTATGCCATACGACATCACCGACGGCGGCCAGGTCCACCGCCTGCAGTTAGACGGCCGGGAAAAGCTCACCGTGTCCGGTGTGGAGGACGTGGAGCGGTTCGACGACACCTGCATCGTGCTGACCACCTGCGCCGGGACGCTGGTGGTCAGCGGCGAGGCGCTGCACATCGGCAAGCTGAGTCTGGACGGCGGCGAGCTGCACGTGGACGGGCGCATCGACGCCGTGACCTACGAGGACGCGCCGGTCCAGAGCGGCGGGTTCTTCGCCCGGCTGTTCGGCTGACATGGGCGTGGTGGTGTCCGCCCAGCTGGCAGGGTATCTCACCGCCGCCGTGCTGGGACTGGCCGCCGGAGCGGTGTACGACCTGCTGCGGGTGGTGCGGCTGCGCCGCCGCAGAAGCCGGCGGCTGACCCACGCGCTGGACTGTCTCTTCGTGGCGGCGCTGGCTCTGACGGCCCTGTGGTTCGCCCTGCGGGTGGGGCAGGGAGAGCTGCGGCTGTTCATGCTGTCGGCCATGGCCCTGGGCGCACTGGTGTACGCCCTGGCGCTGAGCCCGCTGTTTCTGCCGCTGTGGGACTTCTGGCTGTCGGCGGCGGTAGGGACGGTGCGCCTGCTGCTGACGCCGCTGCGCTGGGCGATCCGCACGGCAAAAAAAGGTGCGGCGGCGGCAAAAAAAGCCTTTCTTTTTCGGCGGAAGTGCGCTATGATAAAGACAGAATGTTCCACGGAGGAGGGGAAGGCACATGGCACGGCCGAAGAAAACAAAAAAACGCACCAACGCGGCGCTGCTGCTGGTGCTGATCGCCCTGGCCGTCTTTTTGGGCATCGAGCTGATCCAGGTGAACCAGCGGCTGGGCGAGGCCAAGGTACAGGAGACGTCCCTGACCCGGCAGATGCAGATGAAGCAGCAGGAGAACCAGGCCCTGCAGTCCGACCTGGACAAGAAGGATGACCCGGAGTTCATCAAGGAGCTGGCCCGAGATCAGCTGGGATTGGCCGAGGCGGGCGAGCGCATCTTCTACGATGTGAATGAGTAAGCAAAGAGGACGGCAACGCCGCCCTCTTTTTTTGCCGCCTGTTGCCATCCTCCGTCATTCGTGCTATACTCTCTTCACTACTTCCCCGTAAAGGAGGAACGACTATGCCTACTCTGTTGGAGCGGCGCTACTGCCGCCAACATCTGCACTGTGTGCGCCACATCACCCTTGACCCCAAGGGCCGGGGCGTGGTGCGCATCCACATGCTCCCGCCCCGGGAGGATAACGACAACGCGCCGTTTCTGCTGCTGCTCAACGGCAGCAAGCTGGTGCCGCTGAACCTGAGCTGGGCCATCCTGCTGGCCAGCTTCATGGATAAGCTGGAGCCCTTCGCCGGGCTGGAGATCAGCGAAAGCGACTGGCGGTCCATGGCCGCCGGCGCGGTGGCGGAGACCCGGAAGGTCTACCCCTTCACCCCCAGGCAGCGACTGGCCGACGATCTGGAGACCATGATCACGTCCCTGGTGGCCATCGCCCGGGGCCAGGAGCCGGAGGCGGAGATCGCGCCGCTGTCCCTGGGCGAATACGCCCGGGAGATGACCGCGCCCCACCGCATGGACCTGATGATCAGCGCCATGACCCGCGGCGGCCAGTGGCACTGCAACCAGAAGTGCCTGCACTGCTACGCCGCCGGGCAGCCCCTGTCCGACACGGCGGAGCTGACCACCTCCCAGTGGAAGCAGGTGCTGGATACCCTGCGCCGCATCGGCGTGCCCCAGGTGACGTTCACCGGCGGCGAGCCCACGCTGCGGGCCGATCTGGTGGAGCTGGTGGACGCGGCCCAGTGGTTCGTCTCCCGGCTGAACACCAACGGGCGGCTTCTCACGCCGGAGCTGTGCAGGCAGCTCTGCGAGGCCAGTCTGGACAGCGTACAGGTGACGCTTTACAGCGCCGACCCGGCCATCCACAACGCGCTGGTGGGCGCGGCGGGCTTTGACGACACGGTGGCGGGCATCCGCAGCGCCGTAGCGGCGGGGCTGTCCGTGTCGGTGAACACGCCCCTGTGCAGCGTGAACAGCGACTACGCCGCCACGCTGCGCTTTGTTCACAGTCTGGGCGTGCGGTATGTGACCTGCTCCGGCCTGATCCCCTCCGGCAGCGCCTTGGGTACGGAGAGTCAGGCCACGGCCCTGACGGAGCAGCAGCTGACGGACGTGCTGTCCGCCGCCGTGAAAACGGCGGAGGCGCTGGAGATGGAGATCGACTTCACCAGCCCCGGCTGGCTGAAGGAGGAGACGCTCCGCACCCTCGGCCTGACGCTGATCCCCAGCTGCGGCGCGTGCCTGAGCAACATGGCCATCGCCCCGGACGGGAAGATCATCCCCTGTCAGAGCTGGCTCAGCGGCAAGCCCCTGGGCAACATTCTCAACGACGACTGGGACGCGGTGTGGCAGGGAGAGCGTTGCGCCGCCATCCGGGCCAAAAGCGCCAGAATGGAGCAGCTGTGCCAGCTGCGGGAGAGCAACCGGGAGGAGGCCGTCCTATGCTGAAGAAACTGACCGCGCTGATGCTGGCCCTGCTGGCGGCAGCGTGCCTCACCGTCACCGCCTGGGCGGATTACGACTACATAGAGCAGTACGGCGTTATGGTGACGCCCAACACGGAGGACGGCAGCCTGCTTATCACCGTGAAGCTGGAGTGGACGCCGCTGGAGGAGCTGCCCTACGGTCAGGAGCTGAAGATCGGCGTGCCCAACGGCTCCATCCGGGACGTGGCGGCACAGACGGACAACATCGAGCGGCTGGACTTCGACAATAGCTATATGTACGTCTATCTTGACCGCGGCTACGACGCGAACGAGACCTTTTCCTTCGCCTACTCGTGGGTGCAGGAGTATATGTACCAGTTGGACGGCAGCGCCGTGACCTACGATTACACCGCCGGCTGGTTCGACGAGGCGAAGATCGGGCAGATGACCCTCGTCTGGAACGACCCGTCGGGACTGACCGGCGATTTCACCGAGGGGACGGTCAGCGGCGCTGACAGCGTGACGGTGCAGGACGGCATGACCATCACCGCCTCCGATCTGGGCTACGGCTACAAGATGAACGTGCAGGTGCGCTACACCGACTGGCCCACCCAGCTGTCGCAGGAACACAGCGCCAACAACGTCCCCGACGACAGCTGGAACGGCAGCGATGACGATTATTACGACGATGACGACGGCAGCGACGCCCTCATCGGCCTGTTTGTGTTCCTGCTGATCCTGTTCGTGGTCATCCGCATCATCGCCCGCTTTGGCGGCGACGGCTACGCCGGCGGCTTCGGCACGCGGTACGTGTTCGTGAACCACCTGTGGTATCCCGCGGGGCCGGACGGCAAGCCCCGTCCCGGCAGCGTGGGCACGAAGGTACGCCCCCGCCCGCCCAAGAGCGGCGGCGGTGGATTCGGCGGCGGCAGCCGGGGCGGCGGCTTCGGCGGAGGCGGCTTCGGCGGCGGCAGCCACTGCGCCTGCGCCAGCAGCTGCGCCTGTGCGTGTGCCTGCGCCTGTGCCGGCGGCGGCCGGGCGGGCTGCTCGGCCAAGAACCTCTATGGCGCGGTGAAGCTGGACGAGGACCTGTCCGAGAAAATGTAAGCTATGGAGCAGCACCCCGGGAACTCCCCGGGGTGCTGTTTTTATTCCCACCTCACGTCCTGCTCCCGGCGGAGGGGGTACACCGCCAGCGCCGTGCCGTCCAGCTCGGTCCGGTGCATATCCACGGCGGTAAGCCGCCGGTTCTCATAGGCGGCGTAGTAGTACACGCCCCGCTTCGCGTCCCACACGGCGGTGTAGATGCTCCGCTCAAAGCCCTCCGCCACCCGGCAGCACCCGGCGGTCTGGGCCACCGCGCCTAAAATGTGGAACACCTGCCCCACGCCGTAGTCCGGCAGCGCGTTGCCCCGGGTGAAGGCCGCCCGGACGAACCGGGAGGGCGATGACAGGTCGCCGGGCAGTCCCAGCGCCCCCATGCCCCGGCTGTATGCCGCCAGCGTCAGCCCCGGGGCAAAGGTGTCCGCCCCGTCCCCGGCGGACAGAGCGCGATAGTCCCGCAGCCTCGACAGCTGTGCGTCCAGCGGCGGCTCGTTGGTCAGCACCCCCGCCGGATCGTCCCGCAGCACCAGCCCCGCCGCGGTGGGCTCGGCGGCAAAGCAGTCCTTTTCGTCCGCCGCCAGCCAGTGGAGCGGCGAGGTTGGCAGGGCAGGGGAGAAGCCCTCCTCCGTCACCCGTGTCTCCGCCAGCAGCTCCCGGGCCTCCGACGCTGTGGCGCACCGCCCCAGCACCCAGGGGATCAGCTCAAAGGACGCGGCGTTCCGCCAGCCCGGCCACGGCGGGCCGTACCGCCCGCTCTCGGGAAACAGCAGCCCCGCCATGCCCAGCCCCTTCTCGTTCACCGCGTCGTAGTACAGCGGCCAGCCCTCCGCCACGTGGGCCATGCCCACCAGCGCGTAGTGCTCCTCCAGCGTCTCCCCATGGCGAAAGCGCAGGGGAAACCGCCGGGGCGTCACCACCACCTGCTCGCCGAAGGAGCGCTCATAGTCCAGCGTCCGGCCCATATAGAAGCCGCGTCGCCCGTGAAACGTCACCGCGGTACACACGGCGCTACCCCAGCAGCCACAGCACCAGCCCATATACGGCGCTGGCCGCTGTGCCGAACACGATCACCGGCCCGGCCACGGTGAACATCCTCACCGCCGTGCCGGTGATAAACCCCTCCGCCCGGAAGTCGATGGCCGGGGAGGCCACGGCGTTGGCGAAGCCGGTGATGGGCACTAACGTGCCCGCCCCAGCATACCGCGCCAGCCGGTGATACAGACCCAGCGCCGTGGCCAGCACCGACAGAAACACCAGCGTGACAGAGGTGGCGGTGGCCGCGTCGTCCTTTGCCAGTCCCAGCTCACCCCATCCGTTCAAAATAAGCTGCCCCACCACGCAGATGCCGCCGCCCACCAGAAAGGCCATCAGCGTATCCTTCCAGATGGGCGACTTGGGCGACAGCTGCCGCACCAGTGCGTCATATTCCTTGGGCGTCATGGCATCACATCCTTTCGGCCATAGTCTGCCCGCGGACGATGTCATTATACTTGTAAACGCGGCAAATAACGGCTATAATGATACGCAGACGAGGAGAGAAAGGATGTGTCCACCGTGACCAACACCGTTGATCCCGCCCATCCCTTTGGGCGCAAGGCCGTCCAGCTGGCGGTCATCGACCCGGTGCGCTGCACCGGCTGCGGCTGGTGCGCCATGTTTTGCGTGATGAAATGTATCGACCAGCGGCCTGACGGCATCTATGAGGTACGTCAGGACGACTGCATCGGCTGCCGCAGCTGCAAGGTCAACTGCTTCTATGACGCGGTGACCATGCTGCCGCCCCGGGTGCGATGATGGCCCGGCCCGCCAAAAAGCCGCTGGGGCTGTACGTCCACATCCCCTTCTGCCGGCAGAAATGCAGCTACTGCGATTTTTACTCCCTGCCCCACAGCGAGAAGAAAATGGACGCTTACACCGCCGCCCTGGTGCGCCATTTAGAGGAGGTCGCTCCCCAGGCCGCCGCCCACCAGGCGGACACGGTGTATATCGGCGGCGGCACGCCCACCTACCTGGGCGCGTCCCGTCTCAAGACCATCCTCCAGACCATCCGCAAGCGGTACGATGTCAGCCGCGACGCGGAGATCACCGTGGAGGCCAACCCGGACTCCGCCTGTGACGTAAAGGCCCTGCGCACCCTGCGCCGGGCCGGGGTGAACCGCATCTCTCTGGGCGTCCAGTCCGCCGATGACGACCTGCTGCTCCGCATCGGGCGCATCCACACCTTCGACCAGGTCAAACAGGCGGCCCAGGCCATCCGCAAGGCCGGCATCCGCAACCTGAGCATGGACCTGATCTACGGCCTGCCGGGTCAGACGCTGGATCAGTGGCTGGATACGCTGGCGGAGGTGCTGGTCCTGAACCCGGAGCATATCAGCTGCTACGGCCTGAAGCTGGAGGAGGGCACGCCCCTGTACCTCCGCCGGGCGCAGGAGACGTTTCCCGACGACGACCAGCAGGCGGAGATGTACCTCTGCGCTGTGGAGCTTCTGGCACAGCACGGCTACGAGCAGTACGAGATCTCCAACTTCGCCAGACCCGGCTTTGCCTCCCGGCACAACCTGAAATACTGGCACATGGACGAATACGCCGGCTTCGGCCCGGGGGCGCACTCCGACATGGGCGGCGTCCGCTTCGCCTACATCCGGGACATAGACCGCTACATCTCCGGCCAGCTGGTGCTGTCCGAATCCGAGACAGGGGAGACGCTGGCCCGGGATTTCGAGTACGTCATGCTGTCCCTCCGCACGGCGGAGGGCATCGACCGCACCTGCTTCGAGCGCACCTACCGCCAGCGCTTCGCCCCCTTGGACGCGCTGTTCCGGCGGTACGAGAGCGCCGGGCTGGCCCAGCCCACGGAGAAGGGCTGGCGTCTGACGCCCCGGGGCTTTTTGGTGTCCAACAGCATCATCGTGGCGCTGGAGGACGCCCTGGCTTCCCAAAAGCTCCAGCGTCAGACCGCCGCCGCCAACGGCGACTACCGCATCGTCTGACAAGCAAAAAAGACCGCCCGAGGCGGTCTTTTTTTCTATGCAAAAGCATAGCAAAAAAACAAGATGCGCCATTTTCTCGCCCCTTCGGGGCAACCGAAAATGATACGCAAAAACTTCATGCGCTCTGGCTTTTGCCCATGATCGTGGCGCGCAATACTGCACATGAAGTTTTATCCCGAAAAGCAAAACGGGCATCCTTTCGGACACCCGTTGAGTTTGGTTCATCAGCCAATGTTGTTCAGCTTCAGCGTCAGCGCGCTCTTCTTGTGGGCCGCGTTGTTCTTGTGCAGCAGACCCTTTGCAGCAGCCTTGTCGATCGCCTTGACCGCCACCTTGTAAGTGCCCTCGGCCTCGGTGCGATTGCCTTCAACGGCAGCAGCCTCGAACTTCTTGATAGCAGTCTTCAGTGCGGACTTATTGGCTTTGTTGCGAGCATTTCTCGCCTCTGCCACCAAAACGCGCTTCTTAGCAGACTTGATATTCGGCAAACCAAACACCTCCCCGACTTGAAATTTCCACGGTGGAAAATATAAACTTCCACGCAGGATGATATTTTAGCATCATTGCCGGAAAATTGCAAGACTTTTTTGCAATTTCCGCCGCGATTTTTGTATATTTCCAAAATCCCCAGCCATGCTATCCACAAGCCACAATATTTTGTGTTCAGAAGGGAGTGTCAGCCACAAAAATGACCGTACCCCGTACCGATCTGGCCCTGGAAGCGGCGGAGGACCTCACCGCCGCGGGCCGATTTGCCGCCCTTGGCAGCGGCGTTTCCAAATGGGAATGTCTCCAGGGCGGCTGCCCCGTGACCCACATCCGCGTCCGCGACCGCGATGCCGCCGAGGCGCTGGGCCGCCCGGTGGGGCAATATATCACCATCGACCTGCGGCCCGCCCTGGCGCGGCAGGAGGGCCTGACCCGCCGGGCGTCCTCCTGTCTCGCCCAGCAGCTCCGCACGCTGCTGCCGCCGCCGGATGGCCAGACCCAGTTCCTGGTGGTGGGCCTGGGCAACGCCGCCATGACCCCGGATGCCGTCGGCCCGCTGGCGGTGGAAAGTTTGCTGGTCACGCGGCACATGGTCCGCTCCATGCCCGCCCAGTTCGGCCAATTCACCCCCGTCTCCGCCCTGTGTACCGGGGTGCTGGCCCAGACGGGCCTGGAGACGCTGGAGCTGGTCCAGGCGGCAGCCCAGCGGGTGAAGCCCGCCGCCGTCATTGCCATCGACGCCCTGGCGGCCCGCAGCCGCCACCGGCTGTGCGCCACGGTGCAGCTGGGCGACACGGGCCTGATCCCCGGCAGCGGCGTGGGCAACCACCGCCGCGCCATCGACCGCCGCGCGCTGGGCGTGCCGGTCATCGCCATCGGCGTCCCCACCGTCATCGACGGCGCGGCACTCCGGGACGAGGACGCGCCGCCCTCCGGCCTGTTCGTCACTCCCCAGGACATCGACCACCGGGTGCGGGAGCTGGGCCGTCTCATCGGTATGGGCGTAACGCTGGCACTTCAACCAAATCTGACGCTGGAGGATGTGAACGCCCTGACAGGTTGACACTTGCCAAATCCGCCGTGACGCGCTACAATAGGCCCAACAAACCATAAGGGAGGGCCTGGAAAATGGAATTTAACCCCCAAATGCAGCTGGCGGGCCTGCTGGAGTGGATGCACCAGCGCATGGCGGCCTGTTACGGCAAGACCGCCGTTATCGGCATTTCCGGCGGCAAGGACAGCTCCACCGTGGCGGCGCTGTCCGTGGCGGCCTACGGCCGCGAGAACGTATTCGGCGTGCTGATGCCCAACGGCGTCCAGCCGGACATTGACTATTCCCAGGCGCTGGTGGAGCATCTGAACATCCCCCACGCCACCATCAACATCCACGACGCGGTGGAGGGCGTGCTGAACGAGCTGAAGAAGGCGGGCATCGAGCCCAGCCGCCAGACCACCGTGAACCTGCCCAGCCGTGTCCGCATGGCCACGCTGTACGCCGTGGCCCAGTCCCTTCCCGGCGGCACGGTGATCAACACCAGCAATCTCAGCGAGGACTGGGTGGGCTACTGCACCATCTACGGCGACAGCGCCGGCGCATTCTCCCCCCTGGGTATGTATACCACCGAGGAGGTCATCGCCCTGGGCCGGGCGCTGGGCCTGCCGGAACGCTTCCTCATCAAGCCGCCGTCCGACGGCCTGACGGGCCTCACCGACGAGGACAACCTGGGCTTCACCTATCATGCGGTGAACGAGTACGTCCGCCGGGGCGTGGTCGATCCTGCCATCAAGGCACAGATCGACGATAAGCACCGGGCCAGCCGCTTTAAGTTCGAGACCATCCCCGTGTACCACAACGGTCTGCCCATGGCGCTGGAGGACGAGACGCAGTATTATAAGTAAGCAAAGCGAAGCCAAAAGCGGCGCACCTGCGGTGCGCCGCTTTTCTGTTGATGCGCCGTTCCCCTTGTTCCCCAGCATTGTCATTGCGAGGAGCGGAGCGACGTGGCAATCCGTTTCCTTTTATTGCCTCCGGCGGCCTCTTTTCTTTCAGCAGCGAAAGAAAAGAGGAAAAGAAACGCCGCCAAAAACTACGTTTTTGGATTTCCTTGCGCGGCTTCACCTGCCACTTATCCCGCTTGCCTTTGCCACGCGAACATTGTGCCGCAGAAATTTCACCTAAATGTTGCATTGTCTCTGCTTCTTGAAGCGCTGCCGCTTTTGCTCTGAAATGCAGGGCTGTGCAGCTATGGCGAAAACTCTTTCTAAACGGCGGCCCTCGGCCGCCACCTACCTTTGCCGCGAAGCGACAAAGGCGCGATTTGATAATCGCCCTCCCCGGGGTGGGGGTTTCCAAAGGGGAGGGCCGCAGCCCTCCCCTTTTGGTCGTTTCAAGGTTGGGGGATTTTCAAGGGGGAAGGGAAATCGAAATCCCTTCCCCCTTGAATGGCGTTCTTTGGTTACTTTCTTTCGACAAGGAAAGAAAGTGACCCGTCGGAGACAAAACAAATCAGGAAGCAATAAGCAAAAGCCCCCGCCGCCGGCGGGGGCTTTTGCCTGTTAAGAGAGAAAAAAGGGAGAAGAAAAAATCAGGATGTTACAGTATGGTGCACCACAGCGCCAGATCGGCAAAGAACCACACGGGGCAGAGCATGGTCGTGATACGGACCACCGGGGTGATGTTCCCCGTCAGCAGGCTGACCATGGTATAGGCGATGATCGCCGTGACCACCAGGGCCGCGATCAGGTATCCGGTATTCTTCTTCGTGTTTGCCATAGGGAACAACTCCTTTCTTGTTTGTGTCCGCATCATAACACAAAAGGATATGCTTGTAAAATTGATTATTCTCTGCTAATATATAGACAATTACTATAATAGGAGACGTTCCCATGACCGATCAGGACATTGAAACCTTCTTCGCCATACTGGACAACGGCACGATGACGGCGGCGGCGGACGCGCTGTTCATCACCCAGCCCTCTCTGTCCGCCCGGCTGCGAACGCTGGAGGACGAGGTGGGCGCGCCGCTGTTCCACCGGGGCAAGGGCCAGCGCCGCATCACCCTCACCGACGCGGGCCAGCACTTTCTGCCCCTGGCCCGCCGGTGGCAGAACCTGCTGTCGGAGACCCAGGCCTTCGCCGCCGGGGAGAAGCGGGAGTTCCTCCACGTCATCGCCGCCTACACCGCCAACCAGTACATTCTGCCGCCTGTGTACCAGCGGTTTTTGGAGCGTGCGCTGCCGGTGTCCCTGTGGGTGGAGTCCATGCGAACCTACGAGGCGGTGTCCGCCGTGGCCCGGGGCGACGCGGACATGGCCATTGTGGACGGCGGATTGCACTACGACCTGCAAATCGAGATCCAGCCCCTGTTCCGGGAGGCGTTCTTCCTGGTGGTGCCGGAGGACATCGCCCTCACCGAGCCGGTGGAGGCCACCGCCCTCCACCCGGAGGACGAGATCCTCATCTACGGCCAGCCGGAGATCTCCCAGTGGCACGACTACTGGTTCGGGATCAACACCCGCCCCCTGCTCTACACCGACACGCCCCAGCTGGCGGAGACGCTGCCCGCCTGCGGCAGGCGCTGGAGCATCATCCCCGCCGGCGCGGCGGAGCTGTACCTGCGCCTGTTTTCCCACGTCCGTGTGCTGCGCCTGGCCCATCCCCCGGCGGAGCGCACCTTCTACCTCGTCACCCCCAAGGGCCGCGGCCTGACCGCCTCGGCGGAGCTGCTGCTGGAGGATATGCGCCGCCATGTGACCGCCGTGGACGGCATCACCCTGTTCTGACAGAAAGGAGACACTTGTTATGGAATTTTGGAAAATGAACGGCGCGGGCAACGACTTCATCGTCATCGACGACCGGCAGGACGCTGTCCCCACAAACAAGTGGCCGGACCTGGCCCGGACGCTGTGTGAGCGCCATCTGTCCATCGGAGCGGACGGCCTGATGGTGGTGAAGCGCCCCACCTGCGGCGGCGACTACAGGATGCTGTTTTTCAACTCCGACGGCTCTATGGGCGAGATGTGCGGCAACGGCGCGCGGTGCATCTGCCGCTACGGCTATGAAAACGGTCTGGCCGGTCCGGTCCAGCAGGTGGAGACCACGGCTGGCCTTGTCACCGGCTGGCGCATAGACCGCCGCCAGTACCGGGTGCGGCTCAACGATCCCTGCCATCTGCGTCTGGACGGCACGGCGGAGGTGGACGGCGCGGTGTACGACTGCGCCTATGTGGAGCTGGGCGACCCCGGCATCCCCCACGCCGTCGTTCCCATGCAGGGCCTGCAGGACTGCGACACCCAGGCGCTGTTCCGGCTGGGCCGCCGGCTGCGGCACTATAAGGACTTCCCCAAGGGCGCGAACGTCAATTTTTACGAGATCATCGGCCCGGACCACCTCTACGAGCGCACCTACGAGCGGGGCGTGGAGGACTTCACCTACGCCTGCGGCACAGGCACCGGCTCTGTGGTCACAGTGCTGACGCTGCTGGGCCGGGTGTCCGGCCATAACGTGCGGGTGGACATGGCCGGCGGCACGCTGACCATCGACGTGGATCGCCGCCCGGACGGCAGCGTGTCCGATCTGTTCCTCACCGGCCCGACCAATATCGTCTGCAAGGGTGAGATCACCGACGAAGCCCTGCTGTAACGGTCATAATCCCCATGCCCCGGCCATATAAATAGGCCAGTAACAGCATGGGAGTGGTGTGCTATCAAAGACGATCTGGAAACCCGGGCCAAAGACCTGGCCCTTTACGTCATAGAGAACCGGACCACCGTCCGCGCCGCCGCCAAGCATTTCGGCCTGAGCAAATCCACGGTACACAAGGACCTGTCGGAGCGTCTGCCGCTGTGCGACCGCGCGCTCTACCTCCAGGCAAAGGCCATTCTGGACGAGAACAAGTCCCAGCGCCACATCCGGGGCGGCCTGGCCACCCGCCGCAAGTACAAGGGCATATAAAAAGCAGGCACCCCGGAAGGGTGCCTGCTTTTTATATGCATCTCAGTTGTCGGTGCGGTGATGCCACTCCAGCTCCTGCTCCAGCTCAAACTTCAGCTTCTTGTTCTCCTCCACCAGCGTGTCGTAATGTACGCCCTGGACATAGTATTTCACGAAGTTGAACGTGGCCTCGTCGAATTCCTCCTCGGTATACTCCGGCAGCAGCGAGCCGTTCTTGCGGCGCAGGCCGGTAACGCTGATGACCACCAGACGGCGGTGCTCCTCCGTCAGCTGGAACAGCTTCAGCGTCTCAGGGATCTCCAGCTCCAGGTCATAGCGCTCGTTGACGATCTCCAGCAGGCGGCGCTGCTCCGGCTTGGCGGAGACGATGACGCCGTGCTCGGCGAACAGCCGCTTGAGATAGCTGGCGGAGACCTCCTCCCGGGTGATCGTGCCCTTGCCGATGCCGGTGAGCATGGTGTTGGACAGGTTCAGGCTCACGTAAACCTCGCTGCCGGTCTTAGGATACTTCATGGACGTACCTCCTGTTTTTTTCACGCTGCCCCGGAGGGCGCTTTCTGTTCTGCTATTACCGTACCACATCCGCCGCGGGAATGCAACCCCAACTTACCAAAAAAGTGCGCTATTTATGCGAAAAAACGGCCTATTTCAGAGAAACAAGCCGCTTTTGTTATGCCAAATGTACCAAACAACCTAAATGACCACATCGCCCCGCCGCACCCGCGTGCGCATCGCCGACGCTTTTGCTCTGAAATGTAGACGCACTGGTTTCTACCGTGGCGGAGATCAGCGGCAGCGGCGCAGACGCAGAGGCAGTCCTTTTGACTGCACGACAAAGAACAATTTCCGCGACCGTGCGGTACAAGCTGCTGATAAGCTCAGAGCATAGCGCGCAGGAAGTCTTGAAACCTTTGGTTTCAAGCAGACCTTTTGGTCACTTTTGGGGCTGCGACCAAAAGTGACCCGCGCCGGAGCGCGGAACGCCCTTTGTCACTTCTGAAAGAAAAGAGGCCGCCGGAGGCATAAAAGTGATCCGCGCTGCAACGATGTATTGGCGGAAAAGAGCCGCCGCCTACACCCCTTGGCCGTCAAACGCCGGCGTATAGGCCTCCTCCGCCGATGTCCGCTCCTGCACGAAGCCATCCGTGATGCCGCAGTTCCGCATATACGCCGCCGCGGCCCGGTACTCCGCCGCCGTCACCCGGCGGGCCATCCGTCCGGTCATGTTATTTGTGGGCGTGTACTGGCTCATCAGCGACACCAGCACGTCCCCCGGCCCAAACGTCTCCGCGATCCAGTCCAGCACCTGCCGGGTGTTGTCCAAGTACCCCGGCAGCACCAGATGGCGGATGACCACGCCCCGCTTCAAGAGCCCGTCCTCCAGCACGTAAGGCCCGACCTGCCGGAACATCTCCCGGATAGCCTGGCAGGCCACAGGGAAGTAGTCCGCCGCGCCGGACAGCGCCGCTGCCAGCGTTCCGTCGGCGTACTTCAGGTCCGGCAGATACACGTCCACCAGTCCCTCCAGCGTCCGCAGCGTCTCCACCCGCTCATACCCGCCGCAGTTATACACCACCGGCACAGGCAGCCGGGGCGTCAGCGCCGGCAGTATCCACGGCAGGAAATGGGTGGGCGTCACCAGCTCGATGTTGTGCGCCCCTTGTCCGATCAGCTCCTCAAAGATCTCCCGCAGCCGGGCCGTGGAGATGTCCTTCCCAAAGCCCCCGGCGGAGATGTCCCCGTTCTGGCAGTACACGCACCCCAGGGTGCAGCCGGAGAAAAACACCGTCCCCGCGCCGTTTTGCCCGGAGATAGGCGGTTCTTCCCAGTGGTGCAGCATGGCCCGCGCCACCCGCAGCCCTCCGGGCATATGGCAGAAGCCGCCGCCCGCCTCCGCCGTCCGTTCCGCCCCGCAGCGGCGGGGACACAGCGTGCAGATCATGTTTTGTGGATGTCGAAGTCCGGCCCCAGGTCGCCGGCCATCCAGTGGCGGCGGCACAGGCCGATATACTTGTCGTTAGCGCCCAGCACCACCTGTGCGCCCTCCTTCACCACCCGTCCGTTCTCATCGAACCGGGCGTTGAACGCCGCCTTCTTGCCGCACCAGCAGATGGTCTTGACCTCCTCCAGCTTGTCCGCCAGCACCAGCAGGTGATAGCTGCCGGGGAACAGGTCGCCCTTGAAATCCGCCCGCAGGCCGTAGCAGATGACGGGGATATTGCAGTCATCCACCAGGTGTACCAGGTAGTACACCTCCTCCTTGGTCAGAAACTGGGCCTCGTCGATGATGATGCAGGCGTAGCGCTGCAATTCTCTGTCCGCCATGGCCCGCATCTCGTCGAAGTAGACGCAGGGGTGCTGCAGGCCGATGCGGGAGTACACCATGTGGTCGCCGTCCCGGCTGTCCAGCCGTGGCTTGACCAGCAGCGTCTCCTGCCCCCGCTCCTCGTAGTTGAACCGCGCCATCAGCGCGTTGGCGGATTTGCTGGACCCCATCGCGCCATACTTGAAATACAACTGTGCCATCCTGTTTCTCCTTTGTGTGTTGTGTATATAAAATGAGACTGCTGCTGTATCAAAGCCTCCCTCTGCGGGAGAGGTCAGGCTGTCGAAATAGTCTGTCATTCCGAGCCAGTGACCGACGTCACTGGCGTGGGAATCCGTTCCCCGCGCCCGTAGGCGCGGAACACCCCTCGCCTCCCTCTGTGCCGGAGAGATTGTCTAAAGGGACATTCCGCGCCCCAGCGCGGGGTACTTTTGCCCCCGGCGGCAAAAGTACCCAAAAACGCCGTTCAAACCTGCGGTTTGAAAATCCCTTGCGCGCCTTCACATGTTTTTTATCTTGTCAAAATAAACCACGCGAACGCTGTGCCGTGGAAATTTCCCCTAAATATTGCATTGTCTCTGCTTCTCTTTTCGCTGCCGCTTTTGCTCTGAAATGCAGGGCTGTGTGGTTCTTTGTTTCATGGCAAGATCGTCTTTCAAACGGCGGCCCTTGGCCGCCACCTACCTTTGCCGCAAAGCGGCAAAGGCGCGATTTGATAATCGCACAAACTCACGGGGTGAGGTTTCCAAAGGGGAGGGGTCGCGACCCCTCCCCTTTGGTCGTTTCAAGGGGAAAGGATCTTTAAGGAAAGGGGGAAATCGAAATCCCCCTTTCCTTAAATGGCGTTCTTTGGTTACTTTCTTTCGCCAAGGAAAGAAAGTAACCCGTCGGAGACACCCCGCGCCGGGGCGCGGAACACCCCTTTCTTTCGGGAAAGAAAGTACCTCGCCGAAGGCAAAAGAAGGGAAAATCTCTCGCTGGGAGAAAGATAAAATCACAGCTTCCCAAACGCCGTGGGCATGGGATACGTCCCCCGCTCCTCCGGAGTGCACCAGACCCACTCTCCGGGGCCTTCGCCGGTCACCGCCAGCCGGTACACCGTCATGCTCCACACGATGTGGGTAAACACGTGCTTCGCCTGAAACCGCTCCCGCCATTCCAGCGGCACAAGCCCCCACTCCGCCAGCTGCCGGGCCGCTTCCGTCTCCGTCAGCGTCCCCGCCCCGTTGGGGTATTCCCACAGCCCCGCCAGCAGCCCGCTGTCAGGCCGCCGCCGCAGCGCCGTCCGGCCCTCCCGCTCCAGCAGGAATACCGTCCGCTGCTCCTGCCGCTTCCCGGCCTTCTTCACCCGCACGGGCAGCGACGCCTGCCGCCCCTCCCGGCAGGCCGTACACAGCGTCGCCAGCGGGCAGCTCTCACACAGCGGCCCGCCGGGCAGACACACCGACGCGCCCAGATCCATCAGCGCCTGGTTGAAGTCCCCGGGCCGATCTGTGGGCATGATCTCCGCCATCCACTCCCGGACGGTTTTCCGGGTTTCCCCGTCCAGCACGTTGCCCTCATACCCGGTGAACCGCGATGCGATGCGCAGCACGTTGCCGTCCACCGCCGGGACGGCCTGTCCGTAGGCGATGGACAGTATCGCCCCCGCCGTGTAATCCCCGATGCCCGGCAGCGCCCGCAGCTCCCCGTAGCTGCACGGCAGCGCCCCGCCGTATTGCTCCGCCAGCACCACCGCCGCCCGCTGCAAATTCCGGGCGCGGCTGTAATAGCCCAGCCCCTGCCACAGCGCCATAAGCCGCTGCTCCGGCAGCGTGGCCAGCGCCGTCACGTCCGGCGCGGCCTCCATAAACCGCTGAAAATAGGGTAAAACCGCCTGCACCCGCGTCTGCTGGAGCATGATCTCCGACACCCAGGTGCGGTAAGGCGACACCTCCTCCCGCCAGGGCAGCACCCGGCGGTGCTCGTCGTACCACGCCAGCAGCGGGGACGCTATTTGGTTCAGCAGCTCCGTCTCCCGCACCATAGCATTCCTCTCTCTGTCCACACTCCGTGGACATCTCCATCATGCTCCTGTCCGCCCGCGCCAGTGCTCACACTGGCGTGGGACGCCGTGACCCGCGCCGGGGCGCGGAACACTCCCTTATTTATTGAATCTCCGCGCAAACCCGCACCGGCGGCACAGCGCCTCGCTGGGCCGCCGCCGGTCGAAGCCCTCCCGGATGGCCCGCGCCCGGGGGCTGTCCAGTATCCCGTCCAGCTCCTGGGCCAGCAGGTTTCCCAGCGCCAGCCGCCCCTCGCCGTCCAGACAACAGGGCACCACCGTGCCGTCGCACAGCACGGCGATCTGCTGGCGCAGCCCGTAGCAGAACTGGGCCTCCGGCCCGCCGCTGTCCTGCCCGGGCCAGTCGAATTTCTCCCCCGGCTCTAAGAACACCCGCTCCGCCAGCCGCCGGTTTCCCTTCCGGTCGGCGGGCAGGTCCTCCGCCCGCACCCCGGCCAGCCGCGACAGTATGTCCAGCACCTGACCGTTCAGCCGATCCGCGCCGTGCCCGTTCCACAGCCGCAGGGCGCAGATCACGCCCTCCGCCGCCAGCGCCCGGCAGCTCTCCCAGCTGCCGGTGATGTAGTCCTCCAGCCCGCCGTCGCCGCCGTTGCCCTCGAAGGAATGGAGGGACACGCTGACCTTGTGCAGACAGCGCTGCCCCCGCAGCACCACCAGCCGCGACGGCAGCAGCACCCCGTTGGTGGTGACACACACCCGGAGGCCCAGCGCGGCGCAGATGTCCAGTATCTCCCCCAGCGCCGGGTGCAGCAGCGGCTCACCCATCACGTGCAGGTACAGGTAGTCCGTCCAGGGCCGCAGCTTCTCCGCCAGCACCCGGAAGTCCGCCGGGTCGAGAAATTTTCCCTCCCGCGCCGTGCCGGGGCAGAAGGAGCAGCGCAGGTTGCACACGTTGGTGATCTCCACATAGGCCCGCTGGAACATCCCTCCACCTCTTTCCGGTTTTTTCTATATACGGTTCAAAAAAACCGCGTCCCTTTTTCAAAAACATACAAGCATTATTAAAAGCATTTTATCACAAAATCTGCCCTTTGAAAAGCAAAAGAACACGCCTCCCGGTGTGTTCTTTTGCTTGTCCTGTCGTTCAAAACGTGCTATGATGACAGCATCACCAAAAACAGGAGAGAAAGAGGGAGAGACGATGAAAAAACGGTATGCCGCCCTGGTGCTGGGCCTTCTGCTGCTTCTGACGGCGGCGGGCTGCGCCGCGCCAAACGAAGCAGAAAGCGGGGAAAACCTCGTCCCCACGGTGAAAACTGTGAAGTCCAACGGCGTGGAGTGTTACCGCACAGACGGCGTGTGCTACCCGGCGGTGTTCGGCGAACCGCAGCTGACTGAGGAGGAACTGACCGCCCTTCTGGACGGCGGCGACACCTTGGAGATGGCCATGACCGTGAACACCGTGCCGGACGCGCTGCGCCTGCTGCGTCTGCGGCGGCAAACCGGCGAGGACATCGACAATCAGGACGCGGAGGACACCCTTCTCCGCGGCGGCACACAGCCGTATGGCTACGCACAGGCCATGCTGTATCTGCTGGCGGGGGACTATGAGGAAAGCGGGCGCATCGACCTGAACGCCCCCGGCAATTACTACGGCCTCTGCGCCGTAAAGCAGGACGGGCTGTACTATGCGTTCGATCCGTTTGAGATCCGTGGCGACAGCTGGATCACTTTTTCCGACATGAGCTTCGCGGACGCGGACGCACAGAAGCTGGCGGACACGCTGCGGAAAACCTGCGATTACAGCCCCTTTACAGAGGGGGTATACGAAGTAAACACCTACACGCTGCCGGATAAGGAGACCTGGGCGCGGGAAAAGGAGACCTGGGCGCGGGAAAATGCCTTCAAGCAGCGGGAGTACACCGACAAGGAGATACAGCAGCTGGCCAGCGCCGGACTGACGCTGGAGGAGGCCGCCGACAAGCTGCATTATATCGAGGACGCCGCCCTGTTTCTGCGGGCCAGCGGCTACCGCGTAGACAATAACGACGCATACTTTTTGCAGGGCCGCTACGTCAATTTCAGTCTCAACCCGGGCTGTTATATCGGCGGCTACGACTGGGGATGGGGCTTGGCGGCGGATTACACCTACGAGTACATGGCGGGAACGTGCAACGGGACGTCCAACCTGATGAACCGCCTATTAGCGGGAGATTATGAGGAACAGGGCTACGTGGAGTATAAGGGCAGCCACATCTTCAGCTACATCAAGCAGGACGGATATTATTACTTCTGCGATTTCGCCAACTGCGAGATCATCTGCGGCAACGGTCAGGACTACCTGATGTACGTTTGTCAAGACCCGCTGGAATTTACGGAATACTATTGCGCCAACATAGTTCCGGGCTGGGATAATCCGGAAGACGGTGAATATTTGGTGCTGATGTACCTCTATCCCCGAGACGGCAAGGATTCGCTTCCCCGAGGCCACAGCGGCGCATACAATTATCTGACCGGCGGACGCAGCTGCGATGTTATCAGCTCCGAGGTGGAGGATACGGTGGTCATTCTCTACGAGCGGGACTGGTATCACCATAGCTTCATGGATGTAGACCCCGACGCGATCCCCGATGTGGACTACGACCTGATCGACGGCGTGATGCACAAGGTGAATTGGCGCACCGGGGAAGTATTAGACGGCTGACGCAGGCAAAAAAGAACACGCCGCAAGGCGTGTTCTTTTTTGCTCTTTTGCGTTGGGCCTTACCGGCTCTCGCCGCGGTCGTAGGCCACCACCACGCGGCGGTTGGGCTCTGTGCCCACGGAGTAGGTGGTGACGCCCTTCACGTCCTGCAGCGTGGCGTGGATCACATGGCGCTCGTAGGCGTTCATGGGCTCGAGGGTGACGCTGCGGCGGTACTTCTGCACCTTACCGGCCACCTTGCGGGCCAGACTTTCCAAACTCTGCTCCCGCTTGGCGCGGTAGTTCTCCGCGTCCATCTGCACGCGGATGCGCTTATCCGTGCCGGTGTTGACGGCGTAGTTGGTCAGCTGCTGGATGGCGTCCAGCGTCTCGCCGCGATGGCCGATGAGCTGACCCAGCTTCTCGCCGACCAGCAGCACCTTATAGCGGCCCTTCTCCACCTCGTAGACCTTCACCTGGGCGGCGCTGTCCATGTGCTCCAGCAGGCCGGACACGAAGGACACGATGCGCTTGGCGTTGTCGTCATCGCACTCCGGCAGGTCCACGGCCGGGGCGGTGGGAGCGGTCTCCTGGCGCTTCTCGGGCTGGGGACGCTGCTCCTGACGGGGCTTATTCTCCTGACGGGGCTTGCTCTGGACAGGCTTGGCCGGGGCGGGCTTCTTCTCCGCGGCCTTCTCCGCCGGCTTTTCAGCGGGCTTCTCGGGGATGATGCGGGGTGTGGCTGCGGGCTCTTCCTCCACGGGAACTTCCTCCGGGCCATAGGTGATGCGAATACGGGCGGGGGTCGCGCCAATGCCTAAAAAGCCGCTCTTGGCGCGTTCGAGGATGGACACGGACACGTCGTCCCGGTCCATGCCCAGCTGCTCCAGACCTTTGCGGAGCGCTTCGTCCTCGGTCTTGCCCGTTACGTCGATGTAACTCATAGACAAAGCTCCTTATTCGTCGTTATCGTTGTAGTGGCCCTCCTGATACGCCCGGCCGCGGGCATAGGGCCTGCCGCCCACGCGCCCGGCCTCCGTGGTGGAGGCGCCGTGCTCGGCGGACTTTTTCTTCTTGGGCTGGGGCTGGGGCTTCTTCTCGCCCTTGGCACCGGCCAGCTGGCTGTTGTAGTTCTCGCGGGCGGCCTGCATCTTGGCGTAGCGGGCCTCGCGCTTCTGGCGCTCCTTGTCCGTCTCCTCCCGGTCCAGCAGCTTGTTGAAGTGCTTGTTCAGGAACAGCTCCTGCAGGCAGGAGAACGCGGCGTTGCAGATCCAGTAGACGCACAGAGCGGCGGGGAGGACGTAGCCCATCCACACCGTCATCAGGGGCATCATATAGAGCATGGCCTTGGACGTGCCGTTGGCGTTGGCGCTGCCGTTGGCCTTCATGGAGATCTGGGTCATGAGGAACTGCAGGGCGGCGGAGATCAGCGGCAGGATCAGGATACCGATGACGGGCCAGCCGCCGGAGGGGAACTGGCTGAACAGGCTGCTGCCCACGGCGGACAGATCCATGCCCAGGAAGTTGTAGTTCAGGTCGATGAGGCCGTCGAACTTGCCGGCAAACTCGCCCCAGTTCTCGTGGATGAATTTGGCCAGGTAGATCTGCTCATAGGCCGCGGCCTGACCGCTTGCGCTGGAAGAATATCCAAGAGACACGGCCAGCTCGGTGATGCTCCCGATGACCTCGTTGGACAGGGACATGAAGTAGCGCAGGGGGGTGCGGATGATATAGTACAGCGCAATAAGGATGGGGAAGGGCAGGAACGACCACAGACAGCCGGACATGGGGTTGACACCCTCGCGGGCATAGAGGTCGGCGATCTCCTGCTGCTGGCGCTGCTGGTTGGTGGGGTACTTCTTCTTGATCTCCTCCACCTTGCTGTTCATCCGGCCCATGCGGAGCATGCTTTTCTTACTCTTGAGCTGGAAGGGGAGAAGGATCAGCTTCACGATCAGCGTGAAGAATATCAGCGCCACGCCGTAAGACCCGGTCCAGGTATAGAACAGGCGGGTCAGCCAGGCGAAGGGAACGCAGATGTAGTAGCCGAGTTGTGCGAACATAGGCTTGTTTCCTCCGTTAGATTTTGGAAAACGAGGTTTCAGGGCACCGGATCATACCAGCCGCCCTTGTGATGGTGGAAGGGATGGCATCGCAGCAGACGCTTCAGGGCCAGCCAGCTGCCCTTCACCGCGCCGTACTTCTCCAGCGCTTCAATGGCGTACTGGGAGCAGGTGGGGATATAGCGGCAGCAGCCGGGGAACAGAGGGGAGATGGCCCGCCGGTAAAAGCGGACCAGGGAGATGAGCAGCTTTTTCATTGGCCGCGCAGCAGGCCCAGCTGGTCAAGGCACGAGAGATATTGCTTTTCCAGCTTGCCGAAGGGCATATCGGCGGCCCGGACGCGGGCTACCATGAGAAGGTCCATACCGGGCTTTATGTCCGCCAGGTGATGGCGGTACAGCTCCCGGAAGCGGCGGCGGACACGGTTGCGCACCACGGCCTTGCCCACCTTGGTGGACACGGTGAGGCCCAGGCGGCTCTTGCCCTGCTTGTTGGGCAGGCAGTAGACCACCACGCCGCCGGAGACGGCGGAGCGCCCCTTGCGGTATATGCGGCGGAAATCTCCGTTGGTCTTGACCGTGACGTTTGCGTTCATGCTCTCCCTCTTCTTCTGCGTTGTGCACAGACATGATATAGACCAATAGGGACGGGGCTTATGACCTCCGTCCCTCAGGGCTTATCTGTATGTGCGATGCACCTTCCGTGACCTCAATGGGTCAGACGGGCACGACCCTTGGCACGACGACGGGCCAGAACCTTGCGGCCGTTGCGGGTGGCCATTCTCTTGCGGAAGCCGTGCTCCTTGGAGCGCTGGCGCTTCTTGGGCTGATAGGTACGGAACATTGCATGACACCTCCATTTTGAAAAATTATCCGGCGGCGACGGATCGCCGCTCTTACTCGACAGCGAAAAAAAATTTTTTTCGCCGCAGTAAACGTTGCACGCGGCTGTGCAAAAGCAAAACAGCGCGAAGTACATTATACAGACAGCGGGGAACTATGTCAACTAAAAATTTACCCGGAAAGGCCCGTTTTTGCGGGAAAAACAGGGGAGAGGGCGGGAAGAAGGAGGAAAAGGTTTTCTCTGCTTATATTAGAATAAGTATAGACTTCACGCCTGTTTTCTGTTATAATGTAGCGGGATATTTTTAGTGGGCGCGCCCCGCCCAATATAGAGCCGGGGAAACTCCGGCGAAAGGGGAGCTTTGTTTTGAATTCACTGAAAGATGTATGGGACAGCGTATTGACCCGACTGGGCGGCGAGCTGTCGGAGGTCACCATCCGCACCTGGTTCGACGAGGTGGACGTGGTGACGCTGGAGGACTCCGCCTTCGTGCTGCACTGCAGCAACACGTTTAAGAAAAGCACCATCGAGGCCCGCTTCCTGCCCCACATCAAGGCGGCGCTGCGGGATCTTTTCTCCACGGATCTGGAGGTGAAGATCCTGGACGACGAGCAGCTGTCGGCCTATCACGGCGTAGCGCCGGACCGGCCCGGAGACCTGTCGGAGGCCAAGGCCTTCACCTTTGAGACATACGTGGTCGGGCCGCAGAACAAGCTGGCCTTCGCCGCAGCCAAGGCAGTGACGGAGAAGCCCGGCGAGAAATACAACCCTCTCTTCATCTACGGAGACAGCGGACTGGGCAAGACCCACCTGCTGTACGCCATCGCCAACGCGGCCCGGAAGAAGTGGCCCGCCGCCCGGATCGTCTACATCAAGGGCGATGACTTTACCAATGAGCTGGTGGCCTCCATCCGGGAGAACCGGAACGCGGAGTTCCGGGAGAAGTACCGGCAGACGGATATTCTGCTGATGGACGATATTCAGTTCATCGCCGGTAAGATACAGACGCAGGAGGAATTTTTCCATACGTTCAACACCCTGCGGGAGGCGGGAAAGCAGATCGTGCTCACCTCCGACCGGCCGCCCAAGGAGATCACCCAGCTGGAGGACCGGCTGCGGACACGGTTCGAGCAGGGCCTGATGGTGGACGTGGCGCCGCCGGACTTCGAGACGCGGTTCGCCATCGTGCAGAACAAGGCCGCCATGCTGGGCGTGAAGCTGCCCAACGAGGTGACGGATTACATCGCGGAGAACATCACCTCCAACGTGCGGCAGATCGAGGGCACGCTGAACAAGATTTTGGCCTATCGCGACCTGCTGGACGACCAGGTGAACGAGGAGACCGTCAGCCGGGCTATCCGGGATATGCTGAAGAAGAGCAACGACTTCGCTCCGTCGCCCAAGACCATCATCAGCTATATATGCAGCTACTGCAGCGTGGACGAGGAGACGCTGCGGGGACAGAGCCGCGGCCGGGAGGTGGTGGCTGCCCGGCAGATCGCCATCTACCTCATCCGCCGCATGAGCGGCATGAGTCTGGATGACATCGGTCGGGAGTTCGGAGACAGGGATCACTCCACCATCCTGCACTCGCTGAAGAAGGTGGAGCAGCAGATGCGGACCGACCCAGCCTTCGCCGAAAAGGTGAAGGAGATCACCACCAACATCAACAGCAAGCAATAGACAGCTTTCCACGGTTTCCTGTGAAATCCACGTGGAAAATGGGTGGAAAAGGCAGAGACAGGCAGAAGCTGTTGAAACGGCCCGTGTTTTTCCACGGGAGGGTTTGGATAAAAAAGCCAGGAATGGCAAGGGGCGGCGGGTGATTTCCACAGAAAGGGTCGCCTACTGCTATAGCTACTAATAAATGATAAGATTATGATCTGATCTGAGAAAATAGAACTGCCATTTTCGAGAAAGAAAGGAACGTGACAGATATGGTGAAGTTTTCCTGCGAGAAGGCACTGCTGCAGCAGGCGGTCAGCACCGTCTCCCGGGCGGTGGCCACCAAGAGCTCCATCCCGGCGCTGGAGGGTATCCTGCTGGAGTGCGAGGACGTGCTGCGGCTGTCCGGCTACAATATGCAGACCGGTATCCGCACCACGCTGGACGGCGACATCAGCGAGAAGGGCCGCATCGTGCTGAACGCACGGCTGTTCGGCGAGATGATCCGCCGCCTGCCGGACGACATGGTGGTGTTCGACGCCGACGGGAAGTTCAACGTGCATCTGACCTGCGGCGACGCCAGCTTTGAGCTGCCCGGTCTCAGTGCCGACGATTATCCGGAGCTGCCGGAGGTGGACGATCAGTTCTCCGTGACGCTGGAGCAGCGGACGCTGAAGGCCATGATCCAGCAGACCAGCTTTGCCGTGTCCGTCAACGAGACGCGGCCCATACACACCGGCGCGCTGTTTGAGATCAACGACCGGGGACTGACCATGGTGGCGGTGGACGGCTTCCGTCTGGCGCTGCGCCGCGAGCCGCTGGAGCATATCGACGGCGGCGCGTTTCGGTTCGTGGCGCCGGGCTCGGCACTGAATGAGGTGGAGAAGATCTGCGCCGACACCGACGATATGATCACCGTGACCCAGGGCAAGCGCCATCTGCTGTTCGAGGCCGGCAATACCCAGCTGATCTGCCGCCGGCTGGAGGGCGAGTTCCTGGATTACAAGAACGCCATCCCCACCAACAACCCCATCTCCATTGAGGTGGACAACAAGACCATGCTGGAGAGCCTGGACCGCGTGTCCGTGGTCATCAGCGAGAAGCTGAAAAGCCCGGTGCGGTGCGTGTTCAGCGACGATAGGGTGTATATGTCCGCCCGTACCGGCAACGGCGAGGCCAAGGACATCTGCCCTGTCCGGGGCGACGGCCAGAGCCTGGAGATCGGCTTCAACAACCGGTATCTGATGGACGCCCTGCGGTACGCCCCGGCGGACACTGTGACCATGCAGCTGAACACCGGCATCTCTCCCTGCATCATCGTGCCCACCGACGGAAGCGACAACTTCCTGTATATGGTGCTGCCGGTGCGGCTGAAGGCCCAGTAACGGCGGCGAAAAAGCCCTTTACGAAAGAGGAGTTATATGAACACCATTGAGATCACCACAGAATACATCAAATTGCAGGATCTGCTGAAGATAGCGGGGCTGACGTACACCGGCGGCGAGGCCAAGGTCATGGTCCAGGAGGGCCTGGTCACGGTCAACGGAGAGGTGTGCACCATGCGGGGCAGAAAGATACGCCCCGGCGACACCGTGGAGTTTGAGGGCAAAACGCTGGAAGTGCGCTATGCAGATACGTGAGCTGGCGCTGCGGGGCTGGCGGAATTACGACAGCGCGGCCTTGACCTTTGACGACAACTGCAACGTGATCTACGGTGAAAACGCACAGGGCAAGACAAACCTGCTGGAGGCCATCGTATACCTGAGCTGCGGAAAGAGCCCACGGGCGCGGAGCGACCGGGAGCTGATGGGCTTCGAGGGCCAGGAGGCCCGGGTGAAGGGACGCATCCTGTCCCGGGATCGGGAGTTCGTCACGGAGGTGCAGCTGTACCGGGGCAGGCGGCGGAGGATGACCGTGAACGGTGTGGCCGCCAAGAACGGCGCGGCCCTCAGCGACGTGCTGCACACCGTGTTTTTCGCGCCGGAGGACCTGTTCCTTATCCGGGCAGGGGCGGCGGAGCGGCGGCGGTTCATGGATACATCCCTGTGCCAGCTGCGGCCGCGGTACGGCGAGGCACTGCGGCAGTACGAGCGGCTGTATGAGCACAAGACCCGCATCCTGCGGGACAGCGAGGACAAGCCGGAGCTGCTGGACCTGCTGCCGGAGTTCAACGAGGGGCTGTGCCGGTACGGCGCGGCCATCGTCAGCTACCGGGCGCGGTTCTGCGCCGCGCTGGCGGAGTACGCACGGCAGGCTCACTATGAGTGCTCCGGCCAGAGGGAGGAGCTGGCGCTGTCGTATCAGACGGTGAGCACCATTGCTGACCCGCTGGGCAGCCAGGGAGACATCTATGGGGCGCTGAAGGCCCACATGGATAGCCATCAGGCGGCGGAGCGGGCATCCCGGCTGTGTCTCAGCGGGCCGCACAAGGACGATATAGACGTATCGGTCAACGGGCGCAGCGCCCGGCAGTTCTGCTCACAGGGACAGGTACGGACGGCGGCGCTGAGCATGAAGCTGGCGGAGCGGGAGATACACAAGAATGCCATGGGGGAGTACCCGGTGATGCTGCTGGACGACGTGCTCAGCGAGCTGGACCCCCGGCGGCAGGAATACGTGCTGAACCGCATCAGCGGCGGGCAGGTGTTCATCACCTGCTGCGAAAACGACCGGCTGGACACGCTGCTCAAGGGCCGCGTGTTCCATATCCGGGGCGGGGAGGTGCTGTGAGTGGGCTATCTGCACATCGGCATGAACGTAATGGTAGACCCCCGGCGGGTCATCGGCATATTCGATCTGGACAACACTTCCACGTCCAAGCATACGAGAAGGTTTCTGGACGGGACGGAGAAGGAGGGCGTGGTGCAGTCCGCCTGCGAGGACATTCCCAAGTCCTTCGTGGTGTGCGATCACCCCTACCACCGGCAGATCATCTATTTATCGCAGTTGAATTCCCAAACGCTTCTGAAGCGGGCGCAAGGAAAAGGAGAATAGCACATGGCAGAAATGGAAAGACCCGTGGTGGACACGGAATACAACGCATCGGAAATTCAGGTGCTGGAGGGGCTGGAGGCCGTCCGCAAGCGGCCCGGTATGTATATCGGCTCTACCAGTGCCAGCGGACTGCACCACCTGGTCTATGAGATCGTGGACAACGCCATCGACGAGGCGCTGGCGGGCTACTGCACGGACATCACCGTGACCATCAACGAGGGAAACACCATCACCGTCACCGACAACGGGCGGGGCATCCCCGTGGACATCCAGGCCCAGACGGGCCGGCCCGCGCTGGAGGTGGTGTTCACCGTGCTCCACGCCGGCGGCAAGTTCGGCGGCGGGGGCTATAAGGTCTCCGGCGGCCTCCACGGCGTGGGCGCCAGCGTGGTGAACGCCCTCAGCGAATGGCTGACGGTGCAGGTCCACAAGGACGGAAAAATTTACGAGATGAGCTTCTCCCGGGGGAATATCACCCAGGAGCTGAAGGTCGTGGGCGAGACGGACCACACCGGCACAACGGTGACGTTCAAGCCAGACGGCGAGATGTTCGACACACTGGAGTATGACTATGAGACGCTGCACACCCGTATGCGGGAGCAGGCGTTTCTGAACGCGGGACTGCGGATCACCATCACCGACGCCCGGCCCGGCAGAGAGCAGTCGGAGACCATGCGCTACGAGGGCGGCATCCGGGAGTTCGTCACGTTTATCAACCGGAACAAGACGCCCCTCCACGAGGAGGTCATCTACCTCTCCGGCGCGAAGGGCGACAGCACCGCCGAGATCGCCATGCAGTACAACGACGGCTATAACGAGACGCTGGTGTCCTTTGCCAACGACATCCACACGCCGGAGGGCGGTATGCACGAGACGGGCTTCAAGGCGGCCCTGACCCGCGTGCTCAACGCCTACGGCATGAAGTACGGCCTTATCAAGGAGGGAGACAAGGTCTCCGGCGAGGACGTGCGGGAGGGCATCACCGCCGTCATCTCCGTGAAGCTGACGGAGGCCCAGTTCGAGGGCCAGACCAAGGCAAAGCTGGGCAACGCCCACATCCGCACGCTGGTGGACGGCATCGTCAACGACCAGCTGGCGGTGTACCTGGAGGAGCATCCGGCGGTGGCCCGCACCATTCTGGACAAGGCCATGACCGCCAACCGCGCCCGGGAGGCCGCCCGGAAGGCACGGGAGTCCATCCGCCGCAAAACGGTGCTGGGCGGCGCGGCCATGCCGGATAAGCTGCGGGACTGCAACGAGAACAACCCG